>ULQD01001365.1_pt1 | contig 13959 bp, 5 predicted proteins | sample 1954121 | NCBI WGS metagenome assembly ULQD01 (sample SAMEA4835646, study PRJEB28245) | human gut metagenome | biome: gut microbiome; material: fecal sample | place: Denmark | collected 2008 | reverse complement strand
TCTATTATCTTTCTTTTGCAGCATAGTTTTTCGACAGCCTGCAGCCGCCTCATGGCGGCTATTTTAATAGGAGAACAATATGACAATTGCAGAAGCAATAGAAATTACCGATAAGCTTACGCCTAACGCATACGATGAAACCGAAAAGGTACGATGGCTGCTGACTATTGACCAGATGGTGTATACAGACCTGATAGCCACGCACGAGGGCGCGGAGAAGTTTGAAAAGCCTGAGTATGCAGCAGAGGACATAGCGACCGATTTGCTGGTTCCCGAGCCGTATGCAGAAGATATCTATGTTAATTACCTACAGGCCAAAATAGCGCAGCAAAACGGCGAGGATGCCAAGTACAATAAGGCCGTTCTGTTTTACAACGACGGTTACACGCGATTTGCGCAGGCATATGACGCGGCGCACAGACCGCTGCCGAAACTGACGCATTTCAGGTTTTAGGGAGGACTGCATGCCGACATATATAACTATACCCGAAAGCAGCACAATCGAGACAGTCGTTGATACCTTCGGCGGCTATAACCACAACTACAAAATCGGCGACGGAGAGTTTTATGATATGAAAAATCTCACGAGCGATTACTATCCGCTCATGGGTAATCGCGATGCAAGGAGCATTATAGCTGCCGGGAAATTTACCGCGATATACGGCATGATCGCCGACGTTGACTCAAATCTTTACGTTGTCGGCAAGACCGCCGATAGCGGAGTCGGGATTTACAAAATCTATCGCGGCACCGGTACATATACCACAACCAAAAAGGTTTTATTAACGGTAGACGGTGTGGTAGATAACTCAATCAGCATATCGGAAAGCACAAAGCAGATGATGTTTTTCTCCAATAAGCTCGTTATTTATCCCGATAAGCTGAGTATTCGAAGCGAGAGCGGCACGGCAACAGATACAACGGAAAATCACGAGTATGAAAAGCTGTATAAGTCTATCGAGGCGACGGCCACGACGGATACACCGATAAAATTTACGGCTTGCACAGAAGACGGCGAAGCAGTGACCTTTACCAAGAGTGCAACAGCGCCGCCCAGCCCTAAAACGGGTGACTTGTGGCTTGACACGTCGAGCACCGATACCGGCGCGGTGTGGAAAAAGTACATTGCCGGATCATGGGCTAAGACAAGCGACATAAAGGCACGTATCGTTTTGCCGATGGGTACAATGACCGAAAAGGCAATAAACAAAATCAGCATCGATAGCGGTGACACGATAGAGATATCTTTTACCGACGCGACGTTCTCCGAGGACGATAACTCGGCAAAGTTTGAAGGGCAGCATACCCCGGCAAAGCGAGTTATCAATAAGACCAACGAGACAACGGCGGCCGATGGCACAAAGTCATACACGGTCGAGCTTATATATGTATTCGTTGATATCGTAACCGGAGACTTTAACCAGACAGCAGGCAGCATAAAGCTTTATAGGGATGCGCCAGACCTTGATTTTGTTGTGCAGGCGCAAAACCGCATTTGGGGATGCAGATATAACTATGAAGCATCCGAAGATGCCGAGAAAACGAATGTAAATGAGATATACGCATCAAAGTTAGGCGATGAAACCCGTTGGTCAACCTACAAGGGCGTTAGCACCGACGCATACCGTGCATCTATAGGCACTCCGGGCGCTTTTACAGGCGTGGCAAACATCGGCGGCAACCTGATTTTCTTCAAGGAAAACTGTTATCACAAGGTCTATATATCCAGCTCCGGCGCACATCAAATCATAGATAAGACCGTGCAGGGCGTTCAGACGGGGTGCAGCGGTTCGGTCACTGTGATAGATGATGTTTGCTATTACAAGTCTCGCGGCGGCGTGATGGCGTTTGACGGCACTCAGGCATATGACATCGGCGCGCCGCTCGGTAACGTGTATTACGTTGCGGCCGAGGGCGGCAGTGCAAACGGCAAGTATTATCTATCCCTCAAAGACACAAGCGGCAAATGGTCGCTGTTCGTGTACGACACAAAGCGCGGACTGTGGCACAAGGAAGATGAAAAGCACGCGCTCGCATTCTTCTCGATTAACAATGAAACATTCTTCGTCACCGAGGACAGCAACGGATACGCAATAAACCTTATATCCGACTACACGAAAACAGGCAATGAAGAAGCCGCATTTGAGTGGGAAGCCATAACGGGCTTGCAGGGCTATAACTACACCGGTCAGAAGTACATAAGCCGCTTTAATCTGCGCATGATGCTGCCCAAAGGCTCGGAGATGATGATCTACATCGAATACGACAGCTCCGGCGTTTGGGAAAAGCAAGGCCGCATAAAAGGACAGGGCACGACAACATTCATGGTTCCTGTCAAGCCTAAGCGCTGCGACCATTTCAGAATAAAGCTCTCGGGTCATGGCACGGTGCGGCTATACAGCTTCAGCAAACAGTTTGAGGGAGGCACGGATATCAAATGATAGTAATACCTCAGCCGCCTCGAATTTTTGGCACATCCGAGGAAAAGGTAACTCAGCTGCACCGATATACGGCTCAGCTCGCCGAAAGCCTCTCGGTGTGGCTGAACGTCGAGGGCGCGGCAAGTGACACAAGCAGCCAGACGAGCACGAGCAGCAGCGTTGTTGTTGCCGAGGTCTCATCCGACAGCAACGTTGCTTACGGCACATTCCAAATGACATACGGCACAGAGAGCGACACGTCGGTGAGCGTGAGCTTTGGAAGCAAGGCGAAGTTTGCAGACAAGCCCGTTGTTATCTGCTCTCAGCCGTTTTCAGACCGCAATATAACGATAAAATCCGACAACGTTAGCAAGACCGGCTTTACCGCCTCGCTTCCCAAAGCGGACGAGGCCGGGAGCTGCACGGTGATGTACATAGCAGTCGGAAAAGCACAGGATTAACGGAGGGATAAATGGCTAAATTAAAATCATGGACAAATGAAAACGGCACTGTAATTACATACGAAAACGGTGTTGACTATAAAGCGAAAATGAACGAAGCGGCGGCCAAGGGAGATTGGGCGGCGTATGATGAGGCGTACAACAGACGAAAAGCAAAAATAAACGGCGAAGGGCTGAACATCGACGTCGGCAAAAACCCTCATGCAGGTGCGTCTAATATAACTTACGGTAACGGAATTACTTACACCAGCGCCGCAGACTTAGGCCTTACCGCCGCGGCAAAGGCAGCCGCCGGAGATATGACCGGAGCAAGGCAAACGGAGCAGGCAAGAAACGAAAAAATCGACACGAACAACATGAATTTGCCGCGCACCAATAAATATAGCTTTACCACCGAAACCGAGCGGCACACACCATCGACGGATTACAACTCTAAGTATTCCGAAGATTTGGACAAAATCCTTGGTTCAATTACCGATGCAATAACTAATGCTCCGACTATTTCCATGCCGGGATATTCTGCACCGACGTACAATCCGCAGTATGACGCGCAGATAGACGAGCTTTTGAATAAACTGCTCAACCGTGAGGAATTTAGTTACAACGAAGAGCTTGACCCGCTGTATCAGCAGTATAAAGACCTATACACCAAGCAGGGACAGCTTGCAATGGAAGATACAATGGGGCAGGCAGCAGCCCTCACGGGAGGTTATGGTTCGACCTATTCACAGGCCGTAGGACAGCAGATGTACAATGCGTATCTGCAAAAGGTAACGGAGATGCTGCCCGAGTTCTACGACAGAGCATACGGCAAATATCGTGATGAAGGGCAGAATATGAAAGACCTCTATGGCATGTACATTGACCGCGATCAGGTCGATTTCCAGCGCTACCAGCAGGAAGTCGCGAATGCCGAAATGGCGTATCAGGCGGCTGCGGCTGCGGCAAGCATGGCATATCAGCAGCAGCAGGATAACATAAGCAATCTCGGCAACCTGTATGGCCTCGTTTCCGGCGCGGATGCAACGGATTATGAGCGGTTCCTCAACAACTGGAACATGAACAACACGCTTGATCAGCAGGAATACAACAAGCTTATCGACAAGTGGAATCAGGACATGCAGCTGAGCGAGAGCAATTACAACAGGCGGCAGGATGCCCAGAAGCTTGCACAGAGCCAGATAGACGCAATCATTGCAGCCGGCGGCACGCCCTCTCAGGCGCTTATAAGCACGGCAGGCTATGACCCGTCATATATCAACTCCCTCATGAGCTACTATCAGCAGCAGGCGGCGGCTCAGACGGCGGCACGAAGCGGCGGCTCAGGCGGCGGGGGAAATAGGTATCCGAGTGGCAAAGACTTCAAGGTAAACAAAGATGGAAGTATTTCAGTAAAAAAAGTTCGTCAGCTTAATTTTGACCCTGACGAGGGCATTTTCACATGGAACGGCGAAAACTATAACAGCCTTAATTCGCTCGTCGATGCATGGAATAAAAACTCGAGTTTAACCGATGATGATATAAATGTTCTCAAACGAAAGCTTAAATCTCAGGCAAATATCAGCTTGTAAGTTCAGCGAGGTTAAAGATGGCGAAGAAAATAAATCTTACAAAAGAGCAGATAGAGGCTGCTGCAAAAGCAGGGCGCGAAAAGACCGAAAAAGCCTATGCCCAGAAAGCACAGGCAATCGCCAAGGGTTACGGCACAAACAGTGCTAAATCCAAAGTTGGTAAGAATAGAGGACAATTGCCCGAAGTGAGCGAAGTTCTTGCTCGTAACAACCCTGCTTTCGCTGCTTTGCAGCAAGCCGGGAACGCCAAAAAGCTCACCAAGGGCAGCGACGCTATATCTTACGGCAAAAAAAGCAGCGAGCGCAAGCCGGGGCAGATAAGCGCTTTGGGCGCGGGAGATTACGGCGCGTCAAAAACAACGAGATTTGACGCTACGGCGAACGCTGCAATATACAGCACGGCAGGCGCGTTTTCAAACCTTTTCGGTCTGCTGAAAGAAAAGGACGCGCAGACAAAAGCGCGAGATGCAGCGGACAGCGCAAGGCTTAAAGCCGGATATGACGCAATGCTCAACGGCGAGGACATAAACACGCGCGAGGGCGGTCTCAAGAAGCAGCATGAGGACAGCCAAAAGGCCTTTGAGCGCGGTTATGCAGCGCTTGCAGGAGCAGGGCAAAAGAATTTTGACACCGCCGATGAGCTTGCCGCACGCTCGAATGAGTATCAGCAGATAGCAAAAGAGGGCTTAGGCAAGTTCGGACAGGGCGTTGTTGACTTCGGCATTGCAGGCTTGCAGTTTGCCGGTGACGCGGCTATGAACGCCATTCTCCCCGGCTCAGGTCTTGTGGCAATGGGAATGAGAGCGGCAGGAAGCGGAGCGCAGGAGGCAAGAAACAACGGCCTTGATATCAATGACCAGTTTACCTCTGGCCTCAAGAGCGCGGCAATCGAAGTGCTTACAGAGAAGCTTTTCGGCGCTGCTTCCAAAGTCGCATACGGCAAGGGCATTATCAGAAACGAGAGCCTTGTTAACGGTCTTGTAAACCGACTGGCAAAGACGGACAAAGGCCGCACGGCGCTCAAGGTCATTGTCGGCGCGAACGAAGAAGGCTTAGAGGAAGTCCTCTCGGATATCCTGAACCCTGTTGCAGACCGTGTGCTCAAGCTGGATGACGGCAAGGGCGATTGGTCTGACCTGGGCGAGGACATGGACGCAGAGCAGATGCTCGAGGACTACATCATCGGCAGCACTCTCGGCCTTTTCGGCGCAGGAACGAACGTTATAAGCGGTCAGTATCGCGCCGAGAACGCGCAGCAGAGAGCGTATGAAAATTATCAGCGCGAGCTTGTAAACGCCGGGATTGCATCCGAACAGGGTTCTCAGGCACAGTTGACCGCCGCAGAATATCAGAACATCCTTGACAACAGCGCAAAGAGAGGCAACAGAAACCTGAGCGACAAGGAAACAGCCAACCTTGAACAGCTTATAACGGCTGAGAGAGACACGCCGGCAGTGCGAAATGCTCTTGAGCGCAGCGGTACGCTTGTTGACGATAACACCGCGACGGTCATTGCCAAGGCTGCAAGCGGTCAAAAACTGACGAGAGCGGAGCAGAGCATCATAGACAGCAGCCCGGTAATGCAGCAGGCTGTGAATACCATGACCGGGAGCGGCGCAGTTGCCAACATCCGCACAACGGCGACAAAGAACAGCGTTGTTAACAGCATGGCAGAGCGATATACGGTCTCCCCGGAGGTTATAAGCAGAACATACGATCTCGCCCCCGTCGAGTCTCCCGAGGCGTTTGAAATGGCGTTTGATGCTGTGTATCAGATGGGGCAGCAGGGCGCGAACAAAGAGTCGCTTATCAAAGTGCCCGTTCTGAACCGCGCACAGGCGGAGATAGCCTATAACATGGGTGCATCTACAACTCAGGCGGCGGTTGACAATGCGGCGGTGCAGGGCGATAATGTAAGCACACAGGTAAACAACCAGATAAACACACAGGAGGTAAACGAGAATGGAGTACGTCTACGCGACAGCGGCCAACGGCTTAACGGTCAGAATACCGAAGGACAAATACCCTCAGTGGAAAGAGGCGCAGTCGAAGCTTACGCCGGAACAGATAGCGGCAGACAAAGCGGTTATAGCGCAGCTCAAGGCAAAACTGGGCAAAAAGTAGTCTATAACGGCGTAGAGCAGGAGAACGTCTACTACTCCGGTGAGGACACCGAGAGCATGAAAAAAGGCCGTGAGCTTGCAAGAAGCTACGGCTATAACGTCACATATTTCGAGGGCGGCAATATCAAGGGCAGCGGCGGCGAGTTCAGAGGCATGGTCGATACCGAGAGCAAGACCGTTATGGTGCGCTCAGACCATCCCGACATATCCGCAGAGCAGATAATGCGCCACGAGATGGGGCACGCGGCAATCGCACAGGGCGATATAAGCCTTGACGAGTTGCGCAGTGCTATGCTTTCAGACCTCTCGGAGAAAGAGCTTAACAGCGCTGTTGAGGTCTACAGACACGCATACGGCGACACGATAAGCAAGGCCGAGGCGTTCGAGGAAATGTGCTGCGACGCGCTGGGCAAGATAAACATCTTTGCCGGAACGGAGCACGACAGCGCAAACTACGGCAAGGTACAGGAGAGCTTCCGCAAGCACACCGCCGAGACTGCGAACAAAGGCAGAGCACCGCCGAAGAGCGGGGTTATGTTCTCGCGGCAAGCAGAAGATAAGTATTTTGCCAGACAGATAGACCAGTGGGACGGCAAAGACCATGGCGGTGCATTCAGAGTCGGCGGAGTTTCTGAACCGCTGTTGAAAGTAGGAATACCAAATACAGATATTTGGTTCGACCAAAGTAAGGCCGCAAAACAACTTCTTGAAAAAGGAGAAATCACGAAATCTGTTATTAAACAAATACCTGAGATTTTGCAGCACCCTATTGCAATATCAGAATCATATGACAATACAGTTATGGTTTTTGGTCAGGTATTTGATGCGAATGGTAACCCTATAGTAGTTGCATTGCGCGTTAATTCTACAAAGAGGCGTAACAGCATTACGCTTGTTAACAAAATAAGAAGTGTGGGCTCACGCTCTCACAATTTAGATAAACTTTTAAACGACAGCAATATCCTTTACCTCGGAGAGAATAAAAAAGAAACCAAAGCATGGTTCAATGCCTTAGGGCGCTCTACGCCGTTCGGGGGAACCAAGTTTGGTCTCATCCGTAGTGTATCATTTGCTGATGCCGCTGTCAAGAAATTTTCCATGGAAGCGCCGATAGAGCAGAAGAAAAATCTTATCGCGCTGCACAATCTTGACGAGACAAAGCTTCTGAAAACGCTCAAACTCGGCGGTTTTCCGATGCCGAGTATCGCAATAACAAAAAGCGATATACCGCACACGAATTTTGGCAATATCACCGTCGTTTTCGGCAAGGAAACAGTTGACCCGAAGTTTGACAGGCGCAACACCGTTTACTCAGCAGATGCATGGACTCCGCTTTTCCCGCGCATGGAATACGAGGCAAACGAAAAGGCGGCTCAGAGAATACGACGCAAATATTACGAGCTTGAGAAAAAACATGGTCATGATTTTGTGAGTCCGTTATATGAGTCTGCCAATTACCTTGATGACACACTCACGAAATACGGCGGCGTGGAGGGGCTAATAGATAAATTTGCCGATGACACGCGGATGATGCAGATATACCTTGCTGACACCGGCAGAACGCCTGTTGAATCGGTGAAAACCGAAACGATAACGCGGCTTACGGATAATCAGATCGAGGTATATGATGCGCTGATAAACACGCTCGGCGCGGATGTTCTCAACGACATGGCTGCAAAACATAATGAAGCTCCATTCGCTGCGCGAAAGGCATGGTTTGCAAAGCACGGAGATGCGCTTAAAGCGGCGTTCGAGCAGTATTACACCAAAGACGGAATTGATGCGAAAACGGCAAAATCCGTAGTTGATGCAATGAAACCGGCAGAGCTTATCAAGGAAGCAACCAATGCGCGTAAATATCTCAAGGATGGTGCTGAGACCCGAAAAACCGAAGTCGATATTGACGCGACAAACATTGCTATAAGAAAAGCCGTTGACAGCGGCGAATATATTAAGTGGCTCAATGACCTGTACGGCGACGCAGTAAAGGACAGCGGTTTTTATAACAACAAAGATTATTACACTTCAAGCGGAAATAGACGAAGCTTCAAGGCTACGCATTATCCGAATACACTTGACGGCATAGTAAAGGCAATGGCTTCGCAGGGCGACGGAAACTCACGAAACGTTATGGGCTTCCACGGCGTTAAAAGTCTGCGTGCAGGTACTGCCGAGCGCTTCAAGAGCGTCGAAGATATGCACAAGCTTGAAGGACGCCTGAAGCACCTGACAGCGGAGGAAGCAAGCCAAATATCCGATGCGCTTGACAGCAGGCTTTCCGAGCTCATGCACGACATTTATAACCTCGTTCCCCACAGCGGCTACAGTAACGAGCTTATGGAATTGGACTCTATAGGCGAAGTGTTTATGGAGGCAACGGAGCTTAAATATGTTAGCCCCGCGAACGTGAAAGCGCTTTTCAAGAAGTATAACTATCCGCTTACCGATAAAATGGCGAGCGATATAGTTGCGCTGCTGTTTGACGTTAATAATATGCCGGTCAACATCTTCGAGGCAAAGCCTGAACGCGTGGTCGGCTTCGACGAGATACGCAAGGTCATTATCCCCGACACATCGTCGGATACGCTGCGCAAGGCACTTAAAGAAGCAGGAATAAATGCCGTCGAAGAATACAGAGCCGGAGACGATGCAGCCCGAATGAAGATCGCAAATGACGTGCCGGATGCGCATTTTTCCCGAGAGCCGGAGAGCATTACCGAGCTGCGGCGGCAGAACAAAGAACTCAAAAAGCGCGTTGACTACTGGAAAGGCCAGACGCAGCGCACGAAGGTAAAGACCGTGCGCCAAAGCGACGTGAACCGCCTTGCACGAGAAGTCATCGACATGAGCGAATCAGACCTCAAGCCGCAGGATATCACCGAACGGCTCAGCAATCTCGGCGAGCATATCCTTAACGAGAAGGAGCTGCGCTATACCGACATTGCGGAAATGGCACAGGATATCGCAGAGGACGTTGTGAGCAACGCCACCACGATAGTCAACGAGGACGATGTTCAGACACACAACAGACTCAAGGATTATCTCAAGAGAGTTAAGCTCAAGGATGACGGCTCGGCGGAGTTTGAAAGCATACGCAACAGTTACAAACGCCGTATTATGTTCGGCAAAAACGGCTTGAGCGTTGATAGCGTGTATGCAGAGCTTAACAGCATGTTCGGCGAGGGATATTTCCCCGAGGACATTATTAACCCTGCCAATCAACTCGAACGCATTGCAGAAGTGCTCGACGGTACAGCGCCGCAGTACGCAAACCCGAACGGTTACTATGCCGAGGAAGCGGCGGAGTATATGCGCAATTACATAATTGACAGCATGCTCAGCAACCAAGTGCGCCAGACCGCGCCGACAATGGCAGACAAAGCCGCCTCCCGAGAAGCAAAGCTCAAAGCGGACAATGCCGAGAGGATAAAGAACGCGGTCAAAAAAGAACGCGAACGCAATGAGGTTAAGCTTCAACGGTTCAAAGAGGGCGTGGCGCGGCTTGACAGCAAGCGCAAGGAAACCGCGCTCAGAAACCGCTACAAAGGGCAGATAGAGAAAAACGTTAACACGCTGTCCAAATGGCTGCTCAATCCCGATCACAAGAATACGCTCAAGCATATCCCCGGTCAGCTTCAAAGCACGGTCAGAGACTTCATATCTGCTATAGACTTTACCAGCTCTCAGCAGCTCGGCGGCGGTGCTCCTACAATAAAGGACATGAAGTATATCGACAGTCTCGACAGGCTCAGAAGATATATCGCCGACAGCAAGGTCGGAGAGGACAGATACAGCGATCTCGACTTACCGCCTGAGTTTGAAACGCAGCTTGCGGACTTTGTTAGCAGCGTTAATACCCTTGCACGAAACAACAAGGGAACGTACACAATAAACGATATGACCTCCGGACAGCTCAAAGAGCTATCGGATATTGTCAAAACAATGAAAAAGGCAATAACCGATATGAACAGACTGTATCAAAACGCGACTTTTCAGCACGTTTATGAAGCCGGTGAATCGGATATTGAAACGCTCAGAGAGTACACAAAAACAAAGGCATTCACAAGTAAGCTCGCGGCGAACCGACTTGACCAGGCGATCATGTGGGAGAGTTCGCGACCGGCGCATGTTTTCAAGCGCTTCGGCAAGGGCGGAGAAAGCATGTATCAGGAATTTGTTGGCGGTCAGAACACCATGGCGTTCCTCACAAAAGAAGTTATAGACTTCGCAGAGGACACATACACTACGGCAGAGGTCAAGCAGTGGGCGAAAGAAACTCATGAGTTTAAGTTTGGTGATCAGCGCGTAAAGCTTACTTCTGCGCAGCTCATGAGCCTTTACGAGCTTAACAAGCGCTCACAGGCAAAACAGCACCTTGACTCGGGCGGTTTCAGGGTTGCCAATTTCAAGGACGGCAAGTTTAATCTGCAAACAGACAAAGAAAAGCACGTTTTCACTGACGCTGAGCTTAACGAAATGTTCGGCGAGCTTACAGACCGGCAGAAAGAGGTCGCCGATAAGTTGCAGCGCTTCATGGTCGAGCGAGGCGGCGAATGGGGCAACTATGTTTCGAGAAAGCGCTTTGATGTGGAAATGTTCAAGGATGAGAATTATTTCCCCATAAAGATAGACACCACCGAAACAGACAGCAAGGTTGACGAAAAGACCGACAACGCAAGCCTCTATCAGCTTCTCAATATGGGCTTTACAAAAGAAACGAGCGCAAAAGCAAATCAGTCAATCGTTGTTTACGATATCTTTGATGTGTTTGCAAACCATATGTCGGAGATGGCGCAGTATCGCAGTTTTGCGCTGCCGCTGCTGGATATGACAAAGTGGTTCAACATCAAAGTACGCGACGAGGGAGGCAACGTTACCGCTTCACTGCGTACCGAGATGCGCAGAGCGTTCGGCTCAGATAAAAACGGCAGAGGCTTTGCAGAGCAGTTTGTTACCGGCATAATCAAAGCGTACAACGGCGCAGAGGGGCGCGGAGACAGCAGCGTTAACTCGAGGATGATAAACCGCGTCAATAGAGCAGCGGTCGCGTACAACACACGAGTTATGATACAGCAGCCGTCGGCTATAGTAAGAGCGGCGCTCTATCTTGACCCGAAAGACCTGATATCGAGTCTGAAAAACTATGCAGGTATAAGCACCAAGCAAAACATTGAGGAAATGCACAAGCACTCCGGCATAGCACTTTGGAAAGACCTTGGCTTCTACGATGTCAACGTCAGCAGAGGCGTACAGGAGCTTATAAAGCATAGTCAGGGCACGATAAGCAAGATAAACGAAATCGGCATGAAAGGCGCTGAGTTTGCAGACAAGGTCACATGGGCGGCGCTGTGGGATGCTTCAAAAAAGCAGGTGCGCAGAGAGACAGGATTGAGCGAAAGCGATGCAGAGTTTTTCCCGAAAGTAAGCAAAGTGTTTGAGAATGTTATTTATAACACTCAGGTCGTTGATACGGTGCTTACAAAGAGCGAGGTTTCCAGAAACCGCAGTTCGGGCGCAAGACTGTTTACCTCGTTCATGTCAGAGCCTATGACGACCGCAAGCCTTGTAACAAGCGAGATATTCGACATCCAGATGAAACAGGCAAAGGGCATAAAACTCAAACCCTCGGATTACAGCAGGCTGAGCAAAACATGCATAGTCGTAGCTGTAGCCGCAGTCATTAACTCGGCGCTTGCCTCTCTCGCGGATGCGTGGCGCGACGATGACGAATACGGCACGTTCGGGCAGAAGTGGACAAGAGCAATGCGCATAAAGCTTGCCGATGAGCTTAACCCTCTTACCTATTTCCCTTACGCAAGCAATGTATGGGATATCACAAAGAAGCTGCTTGATGACGCGGATAAAAAGTGGTTCGGCGTGGAGGTATACGGCAACGGTACGGATATACCGCTGACCGATATAATCAATTCTTCACTGAAAGCACTTGAGATTTTCCGAGAAATACGCGAAAAAGGCGAGGACTCAAGATATACGAAGTTCGGCGGATATTACAAAGTGGTCAATGTCCTTTCCAAGATCACCGGAATACCGCTGTACAACATAGCTCGTGAGGGTGTAAGCCTTTATAATGCTTTTGCAAGCGACAAGATAAGGTCGTATGAGCCGAGTAAAGAGGGCGCTGTGAAGTATGCGTGGAACGACGGATATCTCACCGACGATGAAGCAATAGCGGCTTTGCAGGACGATGCCGGTATGGACGAGGGTGAGGCATGGCTCGAGGTCGAAAAGTGGAAAAATGATACGACCTCCAACTACACAAAGCTTTACGATGCTATCGACAACGGCGGAGATATCAAGAAAGCAGTCGATGAGCTGACTGAACACGGCGTTGAAGAGAAAAACATCAAGTCATCGCTCACTCGGCGTTACAAAGAGGCGTACATAAACGGCGACAATAAAGAGCGCGAGAAGATACGCAGAGCTTTATATGCAACCGGCGTTTATGGCAGCGTCAACGAAGTTATCGAAAAATGTAACAGTTGGCTAAAAAAATAAAAACATGCGGAGGTGGGGCTTAATAAGCCCTGCCTCCTTTTGTTATGCTGAAATCAAGAAGCAAAAAAGGAGGAAAAGCCTTTTGACAACAATCATGATCGGCAAAGCGCTGGCGACGGTGACGGAAAACGAAACCTTAACCAGCGGCATGATAAATGCAAAGATAAAATTCGAGTTTTCAGCCGATTGGCATTCGGGAATAAGCAGAACCGCGATATTCACGGCAGGCGACGTTACAAAGGTCGTGCTCGATTCGTATTGGGAAAACAACGTCTGCTCCATTCCGCAGGAATGCCTTGAGAAAAGCGACGAGATACTCATGGTCGGCGTGTACGGTGCTGACAACGCCAACACGGTCGCGATACCTACGGTGTGGGCGACGGTCGGCAAGATACGCAAGGGCTATGAGGGATATGAGGACGTATCGACCGGCACACTGCCCATCTGGGCGCAGGTGCAGTCGGCGGCGGCACAGTCGGCACAGGCGGCAAAGGACGCGCAGACAGCGGCAGAAACCGCACAGGGCAAAGCCGAGGATGCGCAGGCAGCAGCGGAGACGGCACAGGCAGCAGCCGAGACCGCACAGGGCAAAGCGGAAACCGCGCAGAGCAAGGCAGAGGCCGCGCGAGATGCCTCGAAAGCAGCTCAGGCAGCAGCGCAGGCCGCACAGGGCAAGGCTGAGACTGCCCAGAGCAAAGCCGAAGATGCGCAGGGCGCCGCCGAAGCTTCCGCAGCGGCGGCGGCAGAATACGAGAGCGGCGCGAAAAGCGCGGCGGCAACGGCTACGGCAGGCGGCAATATGGCCAAGAGCTGGGCTGTAGGCGGCACGGGAACGCGCGAGGGCGAGGATACCGACAACGCGAAGTAT
>ULQD01049083.1_pt1 | contig 14294 bp, 20 predicted proteins | sample 1954121 | NCBI WGS metagenome assembly ULQD01 (sample SAMEA4835646, study PRJEB28245) | human gut metagenome | biome: gut microbiome; material: fecal sample | place: Denmark | collected 2008 | reverse complement strand
CCAGCCGCTACAACACCGAAACCGCCCAGCGGCTCGGTGTTCACGAAAACAATTTCTTGCCCAATGACATCTACTATCGCGGACAAGATTTATACCGCACCAAGGCGGGCAAGTATTTTATACACAACTACGGCAACGGTTTCCCCAAACAGGATGGCAACTGGGGCTGGGGCGAGGAGATCACCCCCATCACCGAGGACGCCGCCCGCGAGTGGGCAGAGAAGTACCTTGACGGCAACACCTACGAGGCGGCGTTTGGCGAGGTGGTAGAGGATGCCCGCCTCAACGTCCTGCTACCGCAGGAGCTGCTGGACAAGCTGGACGCCCGTGTCACTGCGGGCGGCGGCAACCGCAGCGAAGTTGTACGCGCTGCGCTACGTGCCTACCTTGAGGGCTAAGCCATGCCGCCGTTTAAGGATTTATCCGGGCAAACATTTGGCTATCTGTACGTTATCGAGCCGACTGCGAAGAGGCAAGACGGCAACCGGGTTTTCCGCTGCCGCTGCCTTAACTGCGGTAAAATCGTGGAGCTGCCGAGCCGTACCATCGCCCACTCCAAGCAGATCAGCTGCGGGTGCATAAAAAACCGCAACCTGACCACCAAACCCATTGCCGATAAGCTCGGGCAGGTTGACGGCACCAACGTTAGCCGAATATCATCGAGCAAAGCCCAACGGAACAACACCACAGGCGTGCGCGGTGTGTCGTGCAGAAAAGACGGAAAATATGTCGCATACATCTATTTTAAGGGGGAGCGGTACCACCTTTATTGCGGCGCCGACAAAAATAAAGCCATTGCCGCCCGCAAAGAGGCAGAGCAGCGCCTCTTTGGTGAGTTTTTAACGTGGTACAATGCGCAAAAAGACCAACAAAAATAAAAAAATAAGCGGCGGGCAATCCCTGAAAAGAGGGAAAGCCCGCCGCTTTAATTATTTATTATTTAACTTGCCGGTAACTTGCTGGTCAGTTGTCTTTACCGATCTGCTTAATAACCTGATCCGCGCCGGTCGCAGCCAGGCCGGAAACAATGCCCACGGCCAGGGCGGTCAGGGGATCAGCGGCTGGGAAGTCCGGCACGTTGATGTACATGGCGGCAAGGCCCAGCAGGCCGCCAAGGGCACCACAGATGGACGGCAGCCACTTATTTGCCAGTGGGGTCTGCTTGACAGCCGTTGCGGCAAGGTAGCAGATAACGGTGATGCAGGCAACGGATGCGATGCCAAAAGATGCAAAATCCATGATGATTTCCTCCTATGTGTTTGTTGTGTAGGTGTTCAATCGTTTCTGATCGGCAGGGCCTTGGCGCGGTTGTACAGCTCTGTACCTGTGCCGTTGCCGCCCAGGGCATGGTAGCTGCGGTAGAGGTATTCCAGATTCCTCATGGCGTCCGTGTCGATGCTGCCCTGCGCAAGGCAGCGGGAGCACTCGGCATACAGGCGGTCGTGCAGGATAGCCAGAAGTCCGGCCTTAATGGCTTTGCGCTCCTCTTCCTGCTCCTTCACCCGCTTGGCCAGGCGACGGTAGCCTGCCAGCAGTGCGGCGCAGATCAGGCCGAAGAGCCACTGCACCCAGTATCTGATGATCCAGTCCAGCACGGTCACTCCTCCACATACTCGGCCTTGTACAGCCCTGCTTCAATGAGTTTCAGCTCCGCACACTGACGCATAATATACCAGGCATCGCCGCTGGATACCGGCCCAACGTCCAGCATCCACTGGTTGCCATCCGCACAGGTTTCGTGGTACAGGCCAGCAGTTACCAGCCCCAGTCCCTCGCACAGGGTGCGGATGGTTGCGCGGTCGCCGCTGGAGATACGGCCAATGGTAATCCGCTGCTTGTCCAGCTTGTTGGGGGTGGTATCCTCCGGTGTGGGCGTGGTGTGGCCCTGCAGGCCCGCCTGGATCATCAGCTGCTCATAGTCCTTATAGACCCGGTTGCAGTCCAGGCTGGTGCCATAGCCGGGGATGCCCAGGGCGTTGCGGCTGGAATACTGCCAGATGCCATACGGCAGCGGGCAGGTGCATGTGCTGCTGTACTGGGCTACCCAGATATCATATTTTGCCAGCTTGGCATAATCCAGCCGGTTGCGAACAAAATCGCAGCTGGCGTACAGGATGCCGTAATACCCCGCCGCCTCGACCTCGCCCAGAAACGCATCCACCAGTGCCGTGCGCTGCGCGTTGGTCAGGCGCAGGATGCACGGCTCGTACTCGATATCATACGCCACCGGCAGGCACAGGTGCTTGCCCTTAATCGCGGCCAGGCAGCAGCGGGCCTCCTGGCGTGCCTCCGCCGGGGTGCTGGCATAGCTGTACCAGTACACGCCATACTGGATGCCCAGGCGGGCACACTCCGCTGCGTTGCGCTCAAACTGCGGGTCAACCTGACTGCTGTAACGGCCATACCCGGCGCGCAGCATAGCATGGCGGATGCCCTTGTTATAGGCGGCTTGCCAATCAAATCTTCCCTGGTGTTTCGACACATCGATTGCGTAATACATACGCTTCACTTCCTTTGTGTTGTTTTTTACGCTGCTGTAGCTGCCCAATTTTACCGCGCCGCTGGCCGTACTGAAATCGTTGTCCAGCCAGTTCAGCGGGTTGGTGCGGCTGCCTTTCCACCGTACCTCAAAATGCAGGTGTGCACCGTAACAGTTGCCGGTATCGCCGCTGTAGCCGATCAGCTGGCCTTCCTGCACTTGCTGGCCCTGAGTCACGCAGAGCTTGCTCAGGTGGGCGTACAGCGTTTCCAGTGTGCCGTACTTGTAGGTTGCATGGCGCAGCTTGAGCATGTTGCCGTAACTGTTGGTATCTCCCTGGGTGCGCTTGCCGTTCCAGCGGTATGCGATTGCAACCGTGCCACCCTCTGCTGCGTATACCGGCGTGCCGACTGCCGCGCGGAAATCCAGCGCGCGGTGCAGGCTGCCGTCATTGTAGAGCCAGCCTGCGGTGATAATGTGCTGGGCCAGGGGCCAATGCAGCAGGGCTTCTTCATTCTTCAGCCGCATTTTTATCCTCCTTATTTTGTCCTCTTCCATATCCATACCGATAAATAAGGCGGCATGTTGTTGTGGGCTGCCCCGGAACCGCCGGAGGCGACTGTTACGGTTTTGGATTCCCAGTTCGGAATACCCCAGCCACTTGATTGCGTTTGGACATACGCATCCGCAGAGCTTCCGGTTTTGGAGCGTATTACGTTGCTTCCGTTGGTCACAGACAGCGAATAATTCGGTAGCTCGCTTTGTGTAAGCTTATGGGTGAATTCGCCCCCAGTGCTACCTGCGGGATAACTGCTGGAAGCAGCAAACAGGAAAGTCTCAGATATTCTTTCCCACGTGCCACCAAATAGATTTGCCGGGCTTGTACTGTTTACGCTCATGTAAATGCTGCCAATCGGCCAGGCCGCAAGTTTTGCTTCCGCGATGGCTGCTTTTACCGCTGCTGGTGTTGCTGCAATTCCTCCGCTGGTTGAACTGGTTGAACTGGTCGAATCGCTCAGCTTCACGCCGCCCGCGGTCGAAGCATTACCTGTCGGCAGTGTGTACTTGGTGTCGGTTGTTGGCGGTGTGTACCCCAAAGCACTTGTCACGTTCGCCTTTGTCAGGCTGATCGTACCGGAACTCACCGTGATGTTGCTCCCGATTTTCACCCCGCCCAGGGTTGAACTGGTAGCGGCAGGCAGCGTATAGGTACTGGAGGAGGCTGGTGTCATATAAATCTGGTTCGCATTCAACGTTCCAGAACTTTTCGCATTGTTGTACTGGCTTTGTGATAGATAGTTAATCACCAAACTGTCCAGCTTTGTATCAGTTGCCATGATCATATACCTCTCGTCACAATCGCGCTGATTGCGGATAATCCGCTCGGCAGTCCCGTCAGTTTTCCGTTGCTGATGCTCAAACTCAGACTTGTGCTGCTTGGGCTGCCATATACTGCGCTCTTGTAGTACTTATTTCCGTCAAAAGCAATCAAGCTTGTAGTGGTGCCGCCCCATCCGCTGCTGGAACTTATCGTCCCGTAGCCCCAAATCTTAATGGTTCCGCTGGCGGTCTTAAAACTAACGCTTGGGCTGGTGCTGGTAACGGCATAAGCCTCTACATTGTTATTGCCACTGCCGCCGGAACTCCCGCCGCCGGTATAAGTACCTGTCACACCAAAAATGCTCACACCGCTCTTAATGTTCCCGGCCACCAGGTTTGCATCGCCCTTGATTGTTTGTGTCCCGCTCAGGTATTGCCCAGATGCAATGCTCTGGTCGGTTGTCTTCGGGATGTAAGTTGCTGCGCTTTTTTTGGTCACATCACTGCCAATATAAGTGCTCGATATCGCATTCACGGTCACTTTGCTCAGTCCGTCATATCCGCTGTCCGGGCTTACCGTCTGGGTGCTCTCGCTGGGCGTAACCGTTTTGGTCTGCAAGTTTGGCGTGTTTCCGCCACTGCTGCTCCCGGCATAACTGCCTGTCACATTAAAAATCTTTACACCGCTCTTAATATTGGCCGCAGTCAAATTGCTGTCACCCTTAATCGTCTGGGTTCCATTCAAATACTGGCCGGATGCAATGCTCTGGTCACTCGTTCCCGGCGTATAAGTCGCAGCACTTTTTTTCGTCACGCCGCTTCCCACATAAGTTTTTGATACTGCATTCACTGTAACCTGGCTCAAACCATCATAGCCATTGTCGGCCTTAACCGTCTGTGCGCTCTCACTGGGGCTTACGGTTTTGCTCTGCAAACTCGCCCCACTTGCACCACCCGTCACAAAGCCGCCCTGCATATCAACGGCATTGCTGCCTAAATACACACCCATGCAGCTGTCACCACCTTCTGAGCGTAACGTTTGTCGCGCCAACGCTGGCTGCCGTTATGTCAATGGTTTTTGCGCTGCTGCCGTCCCATGCGCCCTGACTGGTTCCGTTCAGTTTGATGGTCAGGCTGTTATTTAGTTTTTCGGCGCTCGTTGCGGAGCCGCCTGCGTTGCTGGAACCGGCATAGTTTGTGGTTCCGGTGACTTTGGCCCCTGTGGCACTGTGGGCAATTACCCCTTTCGGCAGGTCGGCAGCCCGCACCGTATCGCCGGTCAGGTCGAGGACAACGGCATCATTGATAACAACCTTGTTTACGGCCATGCTCAGCCTCCGATCGTCAACGTCTGGCCGCCAGCCGCATTATCAACGTATGTGGCGGGGATCGCCTGCACAGTAACTTGAGACAGGCAGTTATACGCTTTGTCGGGCAGCACAACCTGCTGCTCAAAGGTCGGCGTAACGCTCTTGGCCTGCGGCTTCATACCTTCGCTGCCGCTCATAGAGCCTTTCACGCCCAGGACCGTAACGCCCTCGCGGATATTTGCGGGCACCAGCTTGGCCTGTTCGGTCGCTGCGATGGTCACCCCGCCTGCGCCATCGTGGAAGCCCATGGGGATGGTGTACTTACCAGAAACGGTGCTGATTTCACCGTTGACTTCGCCGTTGTTGGGCATCGTGCCGGTCATTTTAGCGCCACGCGCGTAGAATGTTTTCCCGTTCAAAACCTCCGCCACAGCTGCGGTGGCATCGCTGGTATCCGCGTCTTTCGTGCTGGTACCGGTAATGGGGGCGCCGGACTTGTCGTGCGCCGTGATACCTTTTGCCAGCTTGTCCGGAGTTACGGTATCTGCGGTAAGGTCAAGCTTCGTTTCCTTGCCGATAACCACCTTGTTCACATATTTATTGGGCATTGTAGTACTCCTCTCCTATAATCAGTGTGTAGCCACTGGAATCGTTGGCTACCTCGTACTGAGGTATCTTCTTGATTGTTAGGTCCTGCTGCATTAGTCGCTTTGCGGTGGGCAAAACCTGCGCCGTAAACAACGGCGTGATGTCATACGGCCCGCTGTACTCCGGCGCACCCACCACTGTGGTGCCGGTCACGTCCACCCGCACGGATGCCGCCCCCGCAATGCGCACTGATACGGCGCTCTGTTGGGCCACTCGCACCTGGATCATGCACCATCAACCTCCTGGAATAAGGTCGGGCTCATTTTGAGCGTCAAAATCTCCGTCTGCGGCTGGTCAGTGCTGTCCCGCAACGTGATGCGGGTGTCCATGTACAATGCTTCGCCGCCCAGGAATTTGTACGTTTCTTCCCGCGTCCAGGGGATAAGGATGATGTTCTGCCCTTCCTGCCGGGTGCAGTCATCCGGCCAGACGTTGGATTTAATGGCCGGGAAGCCATTATAATTTTTTTGTTTAAATACAAATTCTATCCGGCTCACATCGTCCAAATCCATCCCGATTTCCACGGGCAGCGCAAATTGCGTTCCCTGTTTCATTCGTTTTTCTCCTGGCTCGGCTGGTTCTCCGCTGCCATTTCCTCCGCCGCCATGTTCTCCCGCACAGCGGCAAGTATGTTTTCGAGGATCAGCTCAGATACCGCATAGGGAATCTGGGCATCATTCAGGGCAGCAATAATCCTGCGTTTGCAATCTTTAATGCGTTTGGTATCGGTCATGGTCTGCACCCCCTTATGTGTCACAGCCGCGCATTTACAGCGTCTTTCAAGGTTTTGATAGCGGCCAGAAGATCCTCATCCAGAGCCACGAAGGAGGCCCTGTTGTTCTGGCTGGTGATGTTGCCGTTGTCGTCCAGTTCCATGTATGTGTAGCTCACGCGTTCGCCTTCGGCGGTCGTAACGACCGCCACGCCAGATAATTTCTTCATGTTAATCTCTCCGATTCATCCAAAAGAATGTCTGCGGTTTCGTCCGCTCCGGTATCTATTTCCAACAATTCGGTTGCGACATCGGTGCCGGCCTCCTGCGCACGGGCGGCAGTGCTGGCGGCCAGCTCAATGCCTGCCGGATCACCGGCAGGGTAGCTGCTGTCACTGCGGTCGGCATAGCTGCCCTCATAGCCGCGCTGGGCGGCCATGCAGAGCCAGGCAAAGCACTGCCCTGGTGCGCCGTGTATAATGGCATACTGGCCGCAGTTTTCGGCCCACAGGTGGCCGGTTCCATCGCAATCCGTCAGCAGCCAGGCGGGCTGCCCGTGCTGGGCGATGGTCTCCGCATAGCGCGGGTCAAGGGCAATCAGGCACCAGCCTTCGGGGCCGCACTGGCCCTTGCCCCAGTCCGCAAAGGTTGGCAGCGGCGTTTCAAACGCGGCCATTTTCAGTGCGCCGAAGCTGGTAGGCACAACGCGGGATTTGCTGCCCCAAACGTCCAGATTGTGTACATTCAGCTTGCCGGAGACACCCACCCGCGTTGTGTTAAAATCGGCATCGCTGTCATCGCTGCGGTTGTAGGTGATCTGCATCCCAACGTAAGAGGTCGGGTTCAGACCGTCAACCCAGCCATAGCTCATGTACTTGCTGCTTGCGCCAAAATAGGACCGCCCGGCTTCCGAGTACAGCACGCCGGTCAGGCCGATGCTGCCGGTGTTGATGGTTGCGTACCACGCAATATGGCGGTTATCCAAAAATACACGCTCACCGGCCTCGGTGCCCATGCGGATCCAGGCGTTATCCAGGTCGTACACGGTGGTGTAGTTGAGGTTATGCAGCTGCCCGGTGGTAATGTTGCCGCCGTTGATAATGGTCTTATCCTGGTTCCAGGTACTCAAATCCGAAAATGTCACCACGCCGGATAGGTTGATCTGTGCGCTGGTGATCTCTGCTCCGCCTGCCGTCAGCTTGATGGTGCTGCTGGTTCCGCTTGTGCTGGCCGTCAGCTTAATTTCGCCCACCGTCTGCTTGATCTCGGTTTTGGTTTCGTTGGCGGTCAGATAGTCGCCGGTGCTGGCCGTCCAGGCAGTGGGGGCGTTGCCCATCTGCACCATGGGGTGCATGATGGTCAGATCGTTGGTAACGGTGGCAAAGTCATTGGCAGTGCTCACAAACAGACCGTCTGCATAGCCGTCCGCGGTCGCCGTGAACGCCGCCCAACGCAGCTTCCAGCCGTTGTCCAGCTCAATGTCCTGCTTCGCATTTTTGAATGCTTTGTCGTAATAACTTTTTGCGCCGCTGCTGTTCTTGGTCTCAAACTGCAAAAACAGGCTGTCCGTGCCGGAGTTGAGCTTGTACAGTACCGATGCACAATAGGTCATGCCCTTGGCAATCACCAGCGTTTTGTCCGCGCCAAAGTGAAAGCGAGTGTTCTGCGCCTTGTTGGTCACGCGAACAGATTCACCCGTAATGGTGTAGCTGCCCTTTTTGCTCAGGTCATTGCCGCCTGCATCCAGGGTCGCATTGTTCCAGTCATCGGTGCCCGCGATAATATTGTTGCCGCCGGTGATCCGCTGCGTTACCGTCTGAGTAATGCTGTCAGCTTTCTGGTCAATCGCGGATACTGATTCTTTAACGGTTTTGAATTCCCGCTTTGTGCTGTCTAGGTCGTTGGAAATGGTTGTGGTGGTTTCTTCCAGACTGCTGACTTCCGTTTTGATCTCATTCGCCGATTGGGAGATCAGGCTTTTGGCGGTTTCCTCTGTTATGTAGTCCCCGCTGCTAGCTGTCCACGCGGTCGGCGCATTGCCGTATTGCAGCATGGGGTGCAACAGTTCAAACTTGTTGGTGTAGTTGCCTGTTCCTGCGTGGGTAGAGCCGCTGCCGATATCCACCCATTTTACGATAGCGTCGCTGGATGGTGTCCACAGCCCGTACCGCAGCACCCAGCCGTTTGTCTGCTTAATTTCGATCTGGTCAGCAGCTTTGATGACCGCCCACGTATTGTTATAATTGATTTCCATGCACAGCTCATCCGTGCCGGAAACAGGCTTGTACATAACGGACAGGCACAGGGTAACGCCCGCTGACACATGTTCGTTCACCGTCTGCCAATGAAAATACCGATTGGAGTTTGCGTTTGTTACGGTCGCGCTGCCGGTATCGTTGTACGTGACCGAACTGCCGCTGACCGCGTTGCCTTGCAGCTTGGCGTTCTTGAAGCTCTCACTGCCCAGGATCAGGTTGCCGCCGCCGGTGATTTTGGTGTCTTTTTTCACCTCAGAGGAAAGCCCGTCCACCGTTGCTTTCAGGTCGGTGTACTTGCCGGTCAGGTCGCTGGCCTTTACTTCCAGGCCGTCCACGCTGGTCTTGATCTCCAGCATCTTGCCGGTCAGGTTCTTGTAGCTCTGCTCATTTACGGCTGCGGTTCCGTCCCGTGTGGCGTTGCCGGTGGATTCCAGCGTGACCTGCTGACCGGATATTTTCCGGGTCATGATATAGGAACTCAGCACGTTTCCGCGGGCATCAGTGACAGATACAATGTTTCCAGGCGCGGGCAGGGGAAAATCCGCCGGGACGGTTACTTTGAGTGGTGTGTAGGTCACGCCCTGCATCGTTTCAAATATCGCCTGCGCGACCGGCTTCAGTGCTTCCGCAGTGGCGGATGTCAGCAGCAGGTTGCCCTGGATAACCAAGGCATTTGGTCCACTTTCATCGGATGGATACAGCACACCCACGTCATCATCGCTTTGCCGGATCTGTACTTTGACGACCGGCGCGGTCTGAAACTTGTCATGCGACAGGCCGTCCCTTATGTATACGGCTGGCCCGATGCTCTGCGATGCGTTGTAATCTGTGTACCAGGCAAATTCGATTTTCCCGTCCGGCGTAGCCCGCAAGAAAGTGCATGATGCTTCGGCTACCCAGGCAAGCAGCTGGCGGCCGGTCAGGTTATCGGCGTAAAAGGCCTGTACCAGATAGGTTCCATTGCGGGGCAGGGAGTTGTTGGCAATGGTTACGCCGCACCGCTGTGCTACAAGTCCCGCAAATGCCCACAGTGTCATCGGAAACTGATCCTGAATGGATCGCAGCCAGGTAGACTGTACGCTATCAAGCCGGGATACAGCGTCATAAGCGTATACTTTATAGGTGTTGCGGGTCTGGCTGGTAGGTTTAACTGCCCAGTAGGTGCCCGCCAGGGTTCGATGGCCGGATGTCTCCCGGTAGTGGGTCAGCCGGGTCCCGGATGTAATCGGCAGATCGGTTCCCGGCTCCACCCAGATTGTGATTTCCAGCTTATTGGAGCAGGCTGCGCCGGGACACAGGTCGGTGGTTTTGGATACTGTTTCGGTACAGGTCAGGGAAAGGATGGCATTCTGACCAACGGTGCCGGCGGCAATCTCAGTGCCGTCATCCAGCACCAGGATGTTTTTAACCATTCAGACACCCCCTTAACATTCTTTGATTTCCAGCGTCATATCCCGCCAGACGCCCGCTTTCAGCCGCTGCAGGGCCGCCCCGTAGTTGGAGCAGTAGCAGGTGCGGGTGATGGTCTGGGTCACGTCTGTGGAATCGCTGGCTGCTGGGCAGGTAAACTGGAATGTGGTCTTGTTTTGCAAAAGACCGAACAGGTAGGCACAGTCGGCGTTATCAAGGTAGCTGTAGGTCAACGAACAGGTCAGCACGCCGAACCGCAGCACCTCACGGTGGTAAACGCCCATCTCGTCGGCGCCGCTGTCACTGCTCTCAACGTCCGAAAACTTGATGGTGGGGGAGCCGGTGGGAACCGGTAGGGAATGGCTGTCGATTTGCAAGAGAGATGTGCGTTTGAGCATCAGTAGGCACCCCCCAGCATGATGGATTGTGACTGCCGCGCGCGGTTGAAGCTGCGATAGATCACGTCGTCACCAATGACAATGTCGCCGCTGCTGTTATGCAGCTCAGCAAGGATGTTGTTCAGCACGGCCAGTACGGGCGTGAAATCGACAATTTCCCGGCCAGACGGGGTGCTTGCCACGCTGCCCGATGCTGTCAACGCAAGCCGAACGTCGCTCTGTAAAGAGCCGGTGGATAGATCCGAAAGCTCATCCATGGCCTGTGCAACATCCCCGGCGTTCTGCCGGATGCCAAGGGCAAGGCCCGCCGGAATGTAGCGGCCCACTTCGTCCCGCATCACGCGGGAAGGGGATGCAATGCCGAAAAAGTCCTTGATAGTATCCAGCGCACTGGAAGCAATGCTCCGGGCAGCATCTTTCAGCGCGCTGCCCATAGCACCAATGCCGTTGATTAAGCCGTTGATAATGTCTTTGCCCAGCTGCACCCAGTCCACGTTTTTGACGGCGTCCCAAAGGGTGCGGCAGGCATCACCTGCGGCGCGGATGATATCCGGCGAGGCGTTCCCAATGCCCTGTACCAAATTGATCACAAGGTTGAAGCCTGCCGCGATGATTTCAGGCAGGTGGGTAACAATGGCTTGCAGCAGGGTGGCAATTACGGTGGCCGCACTGCGGATGATGGAAGGCAACATGGCAAGCAGGCCCTGCACAAGGCTGAGCAGCATCTGTCCGCCTGATGTGATGATCTGCGGCAGATCTGCCACGACCTGTGCAAGGAATGCGCTCAGTGATACAGACGCAGATTCCATCATCTGCCCGGCGTTTGCGGTAATGCCCTGCACCAGATTGCTGACAAGAGCAGCGCCGTTTTCAATGATTTGGGGGAATCCGCCGGAAAACGAAGTGCCAAATCCGTCCAGCAGGGTCTGGGCAAGGGCCTGGATAAAGGTCACCAGCGCACCGGGCAGGGCGGACAGAATGTTCCAGATATCCGGCAGCAGGTTCCCGGTCAGGAATGTGACCACCGACTGGGCCAGTGCGTCCAGGGACGGCTGCAGGTCCTGCCCAAGGGTCAGCGCGCCCAGTACGTTTTTGAAACTGGCCTGCATGGCCGCAAAGGAACCGGCCAGCGTGGTGGATGCTTCCAGCGCGGTGGTGCCGGTAATGCCAAGGCCCTTGTTCACATCGCCCAGGCCGCCGTTCAGCTCATCCACACCTCCCTGAATTACATGGATGGCGGTGTACACATCGGCCAGGTTATCCAGATCGTACTTGACACCGGTGATTTTTTGGGCATCCGCCAGCAGGCGCTGCATTTCACTCTTGGTGCCGCCGTAGCCGAGTTTTAAGTTGTCCAACATCGTATAGTTCTGTTTGGCGAAACCCTGGTATGCGTACTGGATGGCGGACATATCGGTGCCCATCTTGTTGGCGTTGTCCGACATATCAGTCAGGGCCATGTTGGCCACTTCGGCGGCTGTTGCGGTATCGCCGCCCAGGCCTTGCAGCAGGCTGGCCGAAAACCCGGTCACAGTTTCCATGTAGGCATTGGCCGAAAGCCCCGCCGTCTGCCATGCATTCTGCGCATAAGCCTTGACGGTATCGGCGTTACCCTTGAACAGGGTTTCCACACCGCCCAGGCTCTGCTCCAGCGCACCGCCCTCCGTCAGGGTATCGGTCAGGGCCTTACCCAGGGCAGCGGTTGCCATAACACCTTTCAGGGTGCTGACAAGGCGGCCGCCCAAAGATGCGCCGGATTTTTCACCGGCGCTTTCGGCTTCCGGTTCCAGCACTTTTGCAAGGTTGCCGGTAATGCCTTCGGCAGAGGGAATGATCCCCACATAGGCTTTTGCAAGTTCGGTTGCCATCAGTTCACCTTCCCGTTGTTTTTGCGCCAGGCCGCATCAAACGCAGCGCCGCTGGCAAAGGATTGTACCTTATTTGGCAGCGATGCTCTGCCGGTCATGGCATCCATAACAGGGGTTGGCAGGCTGCCAGCCCCAAATCCGCTGCACAGGGCAGTTAGGCGGTCAACGGCAGCCCCCAGCAGAAGGGTGCTGGTATCGGTCTTTACGCCAGACTGTTTTTTGCAGATGCGGGAATCTTCACGCAGGCCCGCTGCCAGGGTGGCCAGCAGGGGCAGCGCAACGGTACGGTAATGCAGGATCCGGTAGGTCTCGGCCAGGTCACAAATCAATTCATCCTCGCCGTCTGCAATCATTCCGGCGAGGATGAGGAGTTTTTTCCTTCTTGGTTTGCATTGAAGATATCGCTCAGTTCGGCAATCACGGCTTCAATCGGCACCGTGCCGTCAGCAGCGCGCAGATGGTCGTACAGGGCTTTTTTCTGCGGCTTGTCAAGCAGCAGATCCAGCGCGGTGGGCAGCTCGTTCAGGTTGCCGTGGTCCACGGCAGCCAGAGCATCTACCAGCTCCATATTGCGGCAGCGGGCATCCGGAATTTCAAATGCAAAGCCGGATCGGGTTGTGCCTTTCAGCATGGTCAGGCCTCCTTGATGTATTCATAGTGGGTGTTGCCGCTAGTGTCCGGAACGGCGGCCAGGGTAATGCCATAGCCCAGGGCCTTGCTGTCCGAATAAACGATATCTTCCATTTCGGAAATACCGGCATCGGGGATGACAATGCGTTTGTTGGCATTGTTGACGATGGTATCCACCACCCATGCGCTGTTGGGAATCTCACGGCTGCTGGCTTTGACGGTCAGCCCGGCTGCGATAGTACCAGAAACATTGTCCGAACCATAGGAAGATTTGAGAACTTCCTCGTTCAGCGCTTCGATCAGGGTAAACTTGAAGGTATCCGGCTTTTCTTTCTGGATGGTTTTAACGGTATCTCCGCCCCAGGCTTTGACCTGTTCGGTTTTGGGGGAGTTGGAGTTTGTCAGGCCGTCATCACTGATGTAGCCCAATGACTTAAACGCTTCGTTCAGCTCTGCATCGGTAGATGTGGGCAGCGCAGTGCCCAGCGGCGCACGGTACACGGCACCGCCGGCTGCAGGCTTTGCCACGCCGACTAAGGTGGCATTCTGCATAGAGGATCTCCTTTCAAATTGTGCCATGCACAACGCGGTACACTGCCTGATAGCGGTAGCGGTGCGTGGCGGTATCGGTAAAGTTATAGTCGTTTTCCAGGCGGGCCGAACCAATGCCCTGCCGGGCGGGCAGGGCATCCATGGCGGCTTTGGCCTGTTCATTGAGCTGGGCGGCATCCAGCATGGTAGGGGCCCAGCTCTGCACGGCGAAGGTGGAAGTGGTAATTTGGTCCGTGCGGGATGTACCGGTTTTTTCCAATACAACAAAGGTGCCGGGCATGGGGGAGGGAACCTCCGGGGATACCGGCACCGGGGCAAGGGCGGCGGTCAGTACATTCAGCACCTCGGTTTCAATCATTCGTGCACCTTCTTTAGCAGGGTGTTGTGATGGAGGTTATCGGCATAGGCTTCTTCCGTGGCGGTTTCCACAACGGCAATAGCGCGGGTGGGCATTATACGGGAGACATAGCCGTCCGGCAGGCTATCCTTGATGGAATCCGCCCGCTCTTTGAGCATGGCGGCCATTTCGGGGGAACGGAGCAGTTCCCGCACCCCGGCGCGGTTCAGCACGATCTTGACTTTACTCATACCGTTCCACCTTCACCTTCTTGTTCCAGCACAGCGGGATCAGGTCATCAATGCCCTGCACCACATCGCCATATGTGCGGAATTTCTGGCCCCAGAATTCCACCGTCACGTTGTGCCAATC
>ULQD01057472.1_pt1 | contig 14361 bp, 6 predicted proteins | sample 1954121 | NCBI WGS metagenome assembly ULQD01 (sample SAMEA4835646, study PRJEB28245) | human gut metagenome | biome: gut microbiome; material: fecal sample | place: Denmark | collected 2008 | reverse complement strand
TATATTTACCGAGCCAGTCCTTCATATATTTCATTATTTTATTATCTCCACTCATATTCAACATGATATCTGCACTATCTATCACAAGAATAATCCATGGTTCCATCTCTAACTCGTCAAACATTCCTGCCGAATACATCTCATATCGTTGCTCAATTCTCTGATTTATTTCCTCAATCATAGGTGGTACATCATGATATGAGGTCAGATACATTGCGGTGTTAGGATTAAATTCACATTCTCCCATTTTCTTTGTCGCATCATCCAATACATACAGCTCCGTATTGCCGGATGCCTTTTGAACAATTGTATCCATGAAATATTTTGCAAAAGTCTCCCTGTCTGTCTGATTCTTTCCTGTCAGGGAGAGCACATCTCCGCTCTTTAATTCAACTGCCACCGGTAATATATTTGTATAATCCAGACCTATTATCACTTTGTCATCACTTATACTTTCCGTAAATTGTGACTGAATATATGTCAATGTCAGTCCTTTTGGAATTTCTGGAATAACTTTTGCTTTTTGATTTATATATTTATCGTTTTGCTCATCGACAAAACTCTTTATCTTCTGTACACGTTCATATTCTTTTTCTCCCTCAAATGATATAAACAATTGTGCCTCCAATACTTCTTTATCCAACTGCACCATGCATCGTCCCGGTGTATTAGGAATAGACAAACGTACTCCGTTTAACATCATACTGTATTCTGAAGAGTCATTACAAAACAATGTTATTCTTCCTTCAAAATTGCTTAGATACCTCTGTCCAATTCCGGATGTCTGTAAATTAGCTACTACAAATGTCATTCCAACAGCAATTCCATCCCTGAATAAAGGCAATAAATAATCTATATCCTGTAAATACATCTCCTTTAAAGCTGTCATATTATCTATCAGGACAATTATCTGTGGAAGGTCTGTTTTTCCGGCTTCCTTATATGCCAAAAATGAGCTTACACCTATCTCTGCAAGTTTTTCCTTTCTTAAATTAATCTCTTTATTCAATAATTTAAACAGATTCTTCAGCTTTTCATCATCATCAGAACATACCACTCCTCCACAATGATTTAAATTTGCATAGTTTCTCAATATCATGGAACCAAAATCTATGATATATAAATTAACCTCCTGAGGAGTATAATTTTCAGCTACTCCTCTTATGATTGTCTGTAACAGATTAGTCTTTCCACTCTGTGCTGAACCTATAATCATATAGTTCTGCGTTGAAAGATTTAATTCCAGTTTTTCCTGAAGCTGACGCTCCGGTTCATCAACTATACCTATGTTTACCCATATTTCACTTCCTGACTTTTTCTCTGACTGTTCATAAGCAATTGTTTCCGGAAGCGGTGGCATACATATACTTGGCAGCCTCTCTATACCTGTCTGCTCACAAAAATCTTTTATATAATCCACAACTGCTTCCAACTGTGTTTTGCTTTTCTGTTTTTTCTTCTTATTCTGATAAACAAGACTTCTTTTGCCAGAAAAATCCAACTCATAAATTGAAAATTCCTTATCTTCTTCCCCTTCTGATACAGCCGCTGCCCCACTGTATGCTGACTGTAGTAACTCGAATATTTCATTATTTCCAACTTGGAGATAAGCACGTCCTGGTTCCTTTATTTCAGCCGCCAATGGTGTTTTTAATACTTCATTACTATCCTCTTTTGATTGCACCTTCAAACACAGCTTAAACTTTGAATTTGACCATATTTGTCCATCTACAACTCCACTTGGTTTTTGAGTGGCCAGTATAAGATGAACCCCAAGACTTCGACCTATTCGTGCTGTACTAATAAGCTCCTTCATAAATTCAGGCTGTTCTGCTTTAAGTTCTGCAAATTCATCAACTATTATCACAAGATGTGGCAATGGCTCAGATACCTTATGCTCTTTATATAACTGAATATATTTATCTATGTGATTTACACCGGCCTCCGCAAAATAATTTTGCCGCTTCATAAGCTCTGCTTTGATAGATTTTAACGATCTCTGTACTTCATTTCCATCTATATTAGTTATAGCTCCAATCAGATGTGGTAAATCCTTGAACTGATTTACCATTCCTCCTCCTTTGAAATCAATTATCAAAAATCCAATCTCATATGGATGAAACAATGTAGCTGCTCCAAGTATAAATGTCTGCAAAATCTCGCTTTTTCCAGAACCCGTTGTTCCTGCCACAAGTCCGTGCGGTCCATGAAATTTTTCATGAAGATTCAGATGCACTATTTCATCCTTAACATTTACACCAAGTGGCACAGCCATCGTCTCATATATCTTTGAATTTTCCCATCTGCTATCAAGATTCAATCCTTCCACTGAATTAACTCCAAGAAGTTCAAACAATGAAATATTTTTTCTCAATGCTCCTGCAAGACTGATTTCTTCACACTCTACCGGTGCCAGAATGCGGACTATATTTTCCATACTTTCATCATCTATACTCTCATACTCAAAGTATTTCTTATGCATCTTATTCTGCGAATCATATACCATGGCACTCTCATAATCAAATATATCTATGATATGACTACAGTAAAGTGGCAACAGTGAAAGCTTTGACTCAAAAAACAAAAATACTGTATCAAGTTCTGAAGCATGCTCTATAAACTTAGAAATTGGATGACTTTTTATTCCATAGTCTTCCATAACAACGACAATATTAAATCTTCCACTTGTATTTTCATCCTGTCTCAATGTCAGCTCTTTATAGAGATTATCGAACACCCTGTTTCTGCTTTCCTGATCACAAACTATATTTCGACATCCTCCGGTTCCCTGTATTGATTTTAGGTTTTTTAACCATTTGTATTTTTTTTCATCCTTATCTATCAATGCATAAAGATTAATATCTCCATAATATTGCCTACTTATTATATCCACTATTATATTTTTCATCATGCAATAAAGTGATTCTTCATTACCCACTATTCCAACAGCATTAGCATCCCTGAGACTCAATGTAAGAGGGGCTTTTTCTATATCTCTGTATTCATCGGCAACATGATTTGGAATACAACTTAATTCATCTCCAACCTCCAACTTCTCCTGTTTCCTATAATTAATCTGACGTAATGACTCTACATTTCCACGTCCTAAGTACACTTCCAGAAAATCATGATCTGTTGGAATACGGTCAAACAAAGTTGTATCAAAATTTTCTATATGACTTATATCCTGTACTGTACTGTAATACTGATCATTTAGGCAATCCAGCTCCTCTCTTCGAATATTCTCAATTTCTTTACGTTTCTTTTCGATATATAATTTATAAGTATCTTGTCGTTCAATACAAGTCTTCTTATACTGCTTTTCTCTGTTTACAATACCAAATATTGATGTAAGTACACCCACTCCCATTGAACATACACTAAACATCATAAATGAACTACTTGATCCGCTCATTGTACCTTTAAGCAACATCATCATTGCCATCATAAATACTGGTGGAAACAATGTTGTAATCAAATTTAATTCTGGCTTTTTAGGTACAGTTCCGGGTTCAAGTATATCTATCGGAGTCTCATCCATTTTCACCTGTATCCTGGTATTACGAATAAAAACAGGGTATGTTGTCTGTATACTCATACTTTCCGGTCTGACATCTACACCATTAGTTTTGATAACTCCATAATCAAAATAAATCTTTCCTCTATTATAATATGCCATAAAATCACCTATCGATATAAAGTCATGATTATTTATCTTAGCGGATTTCTGTATTATTTTATCATTAACACCTGTATCGTAATCACCACTATACTTTGATAGTATCGAATACATCATGCTTTTATCCATCTGCAATGCTATTCTTGCTGCCCTTCTATAAGCCCCCTGCAGCTGTATATGAGCATCCGGCGTATCTCCTATAATAAGAGGTGTTCCCGGAACTAAAGCTATTGACCATCCAAAATTATCCATTTTCATTATCTCCTGAATATAATTGATGAACCATTTCTGATTCCAAAATCTGCAAGTGTCCTGTTCCCTTTTAAAAATGCTATTGGATATTCACATGCCATATAACACTCTGTAGTATTATTCTCATCTAAATTTAAATCATATGCTCTTTTTAATGCTATTATTAAAGTATTTGCAGATATATTTATGGGTATCTCCAATTCGTGTGTCTGTCCCCTGATTTCGTCTATAAAATTTACTATTTTCTTTTCATTCTCATCCATTTTCACACTCCAATACTTTTCTATTCATTAAATATAAATTCCTCATTAGCTAACATCAGACAGTCTCCCGGTAATATCTCTGTTTCCTGCCCCGCCTTTATTATCCTTCCATTGATAAATGTGCCATTAGTAGAATTTTGGTCCATTACATAATAACGCCCGTTTCGCGCGGTTATCACTGCATGCACCCTGCTGATATTCGTATTGTCTGCTACCGCATAATCTGACTTTTCCGGATTCTTTCCCAGCACAAACGACGGTTTGCCAAGCTCTATCTTTTCACCTGTTACCTGCCTTGTAAGACTTGCAAAATGATAGTTCACCGGTTGCATCTGCTGTATCTGCTGTACGGATATGCCATCCTCTGACAACACTGTAGTTCCATCCATGCTGCCCTGCATTACCTGCTGCATTATCTGTTGCTGCATTATCTGTTGCTGCATTGTCTGCTGCATTGTCACAGCTGTGTTTTTCAGCACATTCACAACTGCACGCTCTTCGCGTGAGATATATTTTTCTATTGCATTACCGTTGAAGCCATGGAAGCTCCTGACATAATACATAAATCTGGATATATAATTCGTATCCTCATTGATAACAGGTGTCATTGTATAAATTATGTTTTCTATAAATCCGACAATATCTGCACTTTCCTGTCCTCCTACTATCGGAAAATATATAAAATACATCTCTTTTGTCATCTCATTTATGTATACGTCATCCATATTAAAACAAACACTGTTTACGTTCAGTCCGTTATTGTATACATCCTGAACCATTATTACTATCTGCTCCATCATGAAAAAGAAATCATATTTGCTTACGGCTTTTTTCAATCTATCGGTAAGATTTATATTTGCAGGGCACGTATATGTGACACTGTCTTTTTTTGTTTTTGTCACATGCATGATTCCACATGGTTTTATTCTGGCTAGCTGGCTTAGTTCGGTTTCATTTATTCTTTCCTTTCGTCCTGCCTTCATCATGGCAGTAACGGTCGATCTTTTTATGCTTACTTTTAATTTGGACATTCGCTATTTTCCATTCCTTATGAGATACATTCTGTCGTATGTATAAATTCTATTTTCTTTGTCACTTCGAACCTGATATTGGTTTTCTGCAGCTTTTCGGTTATATCTTCCAATACTATGGTTTCATCCTGCAATACTTCTGTCGGTGCAGCCAGCACAGTAGTTTCATCTATCTTTTGTGTATATCCCGGCTTTTTATTATCCTCCCCTGCCAGGTTATATGACGGTGCTATGGGACCGGACGATGTTATGTCAATATGTCCCGCTGTCTGCTTTTGTACAATTGCTGCAATTCCTTTCCGGGCAGATTTTCCTGTAAGTGCACCTATGACCTTCGGTATTTCAAGCACTATAAATATGACTATTGAAGCTATAAGCATTATGGCAAATGCCGTGAAGGATACGTAAAATATCATCCTGTACAGATTATAAGTCATCTTTGTTTTCCTCCTTCACGCTCTGTGCCTTCTCAATTGTTTTGTCTATATTATCCTGCAATCCTGTTATCTGCTCGCGCATTATGGATTTATCCAGCTTTTCTGTTTTGTCCTTTATCGTATGTAATAAATCCATAACTTTATCCTTATCTGTCACTGCTATAAATGATGTGATATTTGTGTCAACTATATCATCTATCTCATTCCATACCTGAATCTTTGCGTCTACGCTGTCAAAATCCTCTGATTTTGCATATAGCTCATTTATTTGCTTCCATAGCTTTTTGTATTCTTCATATGTTTTTTCTGTCTGTTGTATCTTTGCTCCATCATACTGGCTAATCAATGTCAGACAATCTGATATCTCACAGTATATTCCTGCCTCCGGATGATTCTCCTTCGCTTCCTTGAACCACTGCGCCGCACTGGAGTATCTGTCTTTTTCCACATTGATTTCGTAGTAGAATAAAAAGCTTTCACCAATCTTATAGCATACATCCTCATATCCCTTTGGATTTTTTTCTTTCAGCTTTGCCATGACATCATATGTATGCACCCGGCCATTGTGGTCCTTGCAATCTATACCTACCATCAGCCTGTTCAATATCTGCGCCTCATCCCTGTCCAGCACAAAATCGTCTGTCAGTTTATCATTCAGCTTAAGATATGCCTCCGTCCTTGTCGGGTCGGTGACTATAGCCGTGTAATATCCATTGTCATAATTGTCATAGGTATACGCTTCTTTTAATATGCTATTATAATTTTCATTTTTTTTGTGTTCTGCCGCACAATAGCTTAATACTGTGCTTGTTCCAAGCAGCATCGTCAAAACTGATGTGGTGATAAATACCGCAAGCTTTCTCTTTAGATTCTTCCTATACATGTCATCAATCTCTGTATAGTGCTCAAGGTCATACATCAGCTCAGCAGCGCTCTGATATCTGTTGTTTGGATCCGGCTGTGTACACTTTGTAATAATACGTTCAAGACCACCTGACAATGTTGGGTCAATTTCTCTGATCGGCCTTATTTCGTAAGGTGGCTCACAGGGATTCATTCCCGTAACAAGATGATACATTGTGGCTCCCAGACAATATATATCTGTTCTCGCGTCTGTCTGCCCCATTCCACCAAACTGTTCCGGTGCAGCATATCCCATCGTGCCAAGACATGTTGTATCCTCTATGTTATTTTCCTTATATTCCCTTGCTGTTCCAAAATCTATAAGCACCACATTTCCATCAGGCTTTAGCATTATGTTTGCCGGCTTCATATCACGATATATGATTGGCGGGTTCTGTGAGTGCAGATATCCAAGAACATCGCATAGCTGTTTGGCCCACTTTATCACATTTTTCTGCGACTGGACTCCGTACTCCTGCAATGCTGTCTTGAGAGAATTTCCCTCTATATAATCCATTACGATAAGGAATCTGTCATCCTCATCTATGACATCGACAATATCAGGAAGACTGGGATGGCTCAGTTTTTTGAGCATATTGGTCTCCGCAACAAGACTTTGCTTTACCACCTCAAAATCCTTTACTCCATCCTTTCTGACCTCTTTTATTGCCCACTGTTTGTTTGCCCTTTCATTCATAGCCAGGTACACAACGCTCATTCCGCCGTGTCCAACTTCGTTTAGTATCTTGTATTTTCCGTCAATTAAAGAGCCTATTTCAAGCATCTGTTCCTCCTACTGTGCCTTTATGAGCGCTGCTGTTATATTATCGCGCTCTCCTCTTTGCATGCTGAGTCTTATGAGCTGCTCCAGTCTGTCGTGCATATTCTGCCCGTCTACAGCTGCTGCCGGTTTCAGCATCTCATAGATTTCCTGTTCTGATACCTCATGCCTGAAGCCATCTGAACAAAGCAGAAGTGACATTCCATTTTTCATTGCCCCGGTCCCGTACTCCGGCTTTACCTCTGCTGATGCCCCGACACACTGCAGCAGTACATTCCTTCGCGGGTCTTTCATAGCCTGCTCCTGTGTCATATTTCCATTCATAATTTCCCGCTGTACATATGTCTGGTCTGTCGTAAGCCTTTCTATATTGTCTGAAAGGCTATATATTCTGGAATCGCCCACGTTTATAATGTAGTAGGCTTTTTGCGTGACAAGCAGCGCTACCACTGTTGTTCCCATGTTTACTGCATGTGCTTTGCCATATGCTTTTATTTTTTCGTTCTGCTGCTGTATTACTTCATCCCACTGTCTTTCCAGAATCAGACTGTCAATATCCGGGTTCGACGATTTGCAAAGCTCAGGCAGTTGCTCGTCACTCCATCTGTCAAATGCTCTGACTACAGTGGCACTGGCCAGCTCACCCTTCGATAAGCCGCCCATGCCGTCACATAATACTGCAAATGCCATGTCTCCTTTGCATGTTGAGAAACACTTTACCAGCAGACTATCCTGATTAGTTTCTTTTACGATTCCTCTGTCCGTGTCAGCTGCTATTTCAAATCTCATACACACTCCTCCCAGAATTCAAAATCTTCGTTGCCCAGTCTTATATGTGCTCCGTTTCTGAGTCTGACAGGTGTTTCCTCAGCAATTATCATGCCATTGATATATGTATGATTTGTTGAACGCTTGTCCACTATATAGAAATCTGAGTTTTTTGTCACTATTTCCGCATGCCTTCTGCTGACTGCTGCATTATCGCTCACAAAATAGTCCACACTGCTGTGCTCTTTTCCTATCAGAAAATGTGCTTTATTGATAGAAATTCTTTCACCGTTTTTCATTCTCACCAGATACGGATGCATAAGTACGGTGGTCTCTCCCATCTGCGGCTGCAGCTCAGGATTAAGGCTTTCCTCCAGAACAGTAGTCTCTCCATACATAAGTGCATCATGCAGCTTGCGTTCTTTCTCAGCTGTTATTTTTGACAGAATGTTAAAGAAATTCATATCTGTCATTACATTTATAACGCTCTGCATATCTGCTTCTTCAATCTGCGGTGCTCCGCCCAGTACTACCCCCGGGAAATCATCAAACATTATTGATTTTTCGTTATCAAATTTATTGTATAATATGGATAGCCTGTCTTCGTATTCCTCCGGCGGCAATACCTCAAGACATCTTTTCAGCTTGTCATTTGCCTCCTTTGTTGCCGTGCTGATAAGTATAAGCTCATCTGCATTTTTTATCATTTTAAACTCGGTATCATTTCCCTGAAATGGCATATTTATAATCATCTCATCATATGTCTTATCTTTTCCCGATTCTATCGTTTCCCAGATTTTAACGCCTGCATCAGTGGTTTCAATATTACTTTCTCCATTGAAATAATCCTGTGCTTTTTCAAAATTATCACAGTTCACATATAATATCCGTCTGCCTTGAAGGGCATGCGCTTTCGCGCATGCCACAGACATTGTTGTTTTTCCCACACCACCACATGGTGATGTAAATACATAGGTAATTATCTTATTGCTCATCATTGTCTTTCTTTTCTTTCATTTTTTTTCTCATATAATAAACGATTATCAATATCGCAATTATAAGTACAAATAATAATATTGCTCCAATTATATATACTGCCTTATCATTGTTTGTTTCTACTGATTTGACATCTGACGAATTTGATTCCATAGGTACATCATCTTCGGCAATCTCTGTATCTGCTTCTGTATCCTTACCATATATTTTTTTCACTTCATTGGTCTTTCCACCTTCGTCAACAGAACAGTCTGCACACTCTACCATAAGCCTTGAATCACCGTCTTTTGCAGAGAGCACCTCCTTAGGTACTTCAAACTCTATCTTTCCGTCATGCTTATCCAGATAGTCAAGCATATCGTCTCCCGACATTTCCTTGATAACCTTTTTTTCTTTGTCATCCTTGCCCACTACAGTAATCTTTACACGTCCAAGCTTTCCACCATCATCCTTCGGCATCAATACTGCATTCTTTGAGCCAATATAGTTTTCATTGTTTTTATCTACACCTGTCAATGTATATGTAGGTGCTGTCTTGTCCACAATAAATTCAATATTTACACTCTTCACATCACTGTAGGCAACTGAATCTGCTTTGTCCTTTGTCTCCACAACGATATTGTACTGACCCTCTTTTTCAAATACCGCATTTGATATCACATATTCGTACTTATGCCAGCCATCGCTTTCACTTACATTATTCACACTGAAGTCTGTTCCCTGCTTAAGTGCTTTTCCATTTACTTTGACAGTACAGCTGGTAACTTCATCCGGATTTATCTCTCTGACTACCACATCATGGTATACCTTCTGCACATAGTAATCCTTTACAAGCTTCATCGTATTGTCATCCAGCGAGAAGATTGAACCGCCTTTGTTTATGGAGAAATCCATCAATTTTTCTCCCTGCCCTGCAGTCTCTGTCACCTGCTTTCCGCCTGCATCTGTAATATTGACTGTTTCATAAGAATTTCCGGCCTTATCCTGTGCATGGCATGTCAGTGAATACACTCCATCCTCATTGAGATTTCTAAACTCTACACGTTGTCCGTTTGTAATTGATATCACATTTCCGGTAATCGTTTTTCTTACGAATCTGCCATTTTCATATACCTCAACTGTAAGCACCGGTGAAAAGTACTCAAAATTAGTATCTGTGCACTCTATTACAAATGACATATTTCCTGAATGATTGTTTACTGAGCCCGGGGTTACTCCGTTGATTGTTACAACAGGCTTTGTCGTATCTATGCAGAACTCCTGCTTTGCAAGGTCTTTTGCCTTATTGCCTGCTTTGTCTGTATATGCAAGTGACCATGTATATGTGGCATCCGCATCAAAGCTTAATGTTGCCGTATGTATATCACCATTATCTGACCAGCTTCCAAATGCCGGTGCTGCTACTGATTTTCCTGCATCCTGCGCAGTCATGCTCAGTGCTATTCTGCTTGTATCAAAATTGTGCTCTGTGATTGTCACAGTTGCTGTTCTCTTTTTATTATAATAGTTTCCGTTTGATGCACTGTTGTTATCATATACTACCGAAATAACAGGTGCTGTCGTATCAATTGTAAATTTTGTCGGTGCAAGTGAATTTGCATAATCCACTCCTGCTGCGACATTTCCCGCAATGTCTTTTACTCCGATTCCAAATGTGTAATCGTCATCATGTCCGTAATATATTGTGGCAACATGTACTGTATCATCACCGTTACCGCTTCCACCTTCTGTGCTCCAGTTTGAAAGAGCAGGTGCCTTACCTGCTGCGGCTTTTATTTCCGCTGCTACCTTTGATGCATCAAAGTTACGCTCTGTTACTTTTACGGTTGCTGTTCGCGGTGCTTTGAAGTATGCTGTGTCTCCAAATGATGTATCTGCACTGTTATTGTCATAGCTTACCTGCACTGTTGGTGCTGTTGTATCTATTTTTATGTATTTTGTTACTGTGTATGCCGTTCCTGCATTGTCTGTTGCGGTAACATCTATACGCACTTCATTACTGTTGTTTGAAGCTGCGCTTATGTCAAATTGCTCTGTTACATGATTTTCCAGATCTTTTAAGCCCGCTGCTGTCTTATCATAGCTATATAATGTTCCATCCTGTGTCGGCTGTCCCATATTTGTTACCGTATAGTTTACGCTCTTTATTCCTGATGCAACTCCTGTGGCATTCTCATCTGATACCTCTATACTTACCGGCACATCTGCACTGTACACTCCTGATGCTGTCTCAGGTGTGATGACTGATATTGCCGGTGCGCATGTATCAACTACCAATCCATTTGTGCTGATATATGAAACATTACCGCTTAAATCTGTAACCCTGACATATACCACGCAGTTTTTGTTCTCGCATTCTATCGGTTCACTGAAGGTGCCATCCTCATTAAGGCTGTCAAGTGTCTTCCAGTCAGCCTCCTGAATACTGTCTACGTCAATTATTGCATCCTCTGCTGAAACGAAATACTCTGCTGACTTGATGCCGCCATGCTCATCTCTAAGCTGTCCGGCAATATTAACCTTCTTGGCAGCAAATCTTGAAATCTCATATTTGTCTTTTGGCAGCAATAAATCCCACACGGTATCCATGCCTGTTGAAAGTCCGTCAAACCTGATATTTCCTGTCGGCGACTGTACGTCAATTACAAACTCTGCTGATTTGTCTCCTTCTATCTCAAATCCATTATCTGAATTACCACACAAATCTTTTGCACTGACACTCAGCTCATACTTGTGTCCTGCATTGAATACGAGCTGCTTACTGTAAACAGCTTCTGCTCCCTCGCCTGTCTTTACCCAGTATGACTTTTCAGACCATGCATCTGACTGTGTCTGTTCATTTCCATCAACCTTTACATTGATTTTTGTTTCATCTGGGTCAAAGAAAAGCTCATTCTCTTTTACCGAAATGGTTGCAATCCTGTTTTCCCTGTAATACTCAGTGCCTTTTACACTGCTGATGCACTGTGGATCCGGCTGCTCAGGTGTACCATATGTCACTGTTATTGCAGGCGCCGCCTTGTGAATATAAAATGGCTGGCTGCCGCTTGCTGTCAAATCCGCTACAGTCACGTTTCCTGCCTCATCAACAGCTTTAACATATACATCTACCTTTTTATCCAGATAAGCCTCAGCCGATACATTTATGATTCCTGATTCATCAAGCTCATTCCATGCACCTTCATCATCCGATACTGACTGATCATCTGTCACTATCTGGTATTTTGCTGATACAACACCTGAAATGCTGTCAGCTACACTTGTTTTTATACGGACATCGTCATTGAAATATTTTCTGTTTTTGCCCGCTTCCGGCTCTATACTGACATCAGGTGACTGACTGTCCATGCTGAACTTGAAGCTGTCACCTTTAACCTCTGTCTTAAGACCGGCATAATCAGTTGCCTTTACTGAAAGCATCAGATCAATTCCGTTAAACTGCTCTGTTGCCGGAATGGTTATCCTTCCTTCCCCGCTCTCGTCAAGCTCAACAGTCTGTCCTGATACAATTTTCCTTTTCCCATCAAATACAGTGTATTCAACACTCTTAATTCCTGATAAGCTGTCAGCAGCCTTAACGATATAGCTTATATCATCCTTATGCCAGCCTTTTTCATCGGCTGCTGTCATGGTATCCTGGGACACTGTAAGCTCCGGTGGCAGGGTATCAACAACCAGCTTCGATGTGGAGAAAAATGCTGTCTCGCCATTACAATTGTCCTGAGCCTTTACATATACGTTATATGAAGTATCCTTCAGATCAGATGTATTAATCTTGTACTTATATCGGGCATCATATGTATCCTCAATAAGCTCTAACGGCTTCCATGCTGAATCATCAAGCGCTTTTACCTGCTCATCATTTAAAATACTGCCACTTTCATCTGATTTATTCACATAGTAGAATGCCTGCTTTATTCCGCTGATATCCTCCAGCTGTCCATATACATTTGCTGCCTGCTGACTGGCCATATTCTGCTCGTCTATTAAATCAGCATCATATCCAATAGTACCTGAAGGCGCTTTTCTATCCACATAAAACGGCTGCTCTATTGAGCTTGTATCATTACACTCATGCTCCGCCTGATCCTTCGCATGCATTCTGATTATCTGATATTTGTGTTCCTCATCTGCTTTTGTACCAAATGTGATGCAGCTGCTATAATCAGCCCCTGTCACGATCCAGTCACTATACTCTATTCCTGCATCAATCAGCTTCTGGGCATTATTGACATCAAATACATCGAATTCTTCCCGGTCATCAACCTTTACCCAAAGCTGTGTGGAACCATCATCCAAAGAGACATCGTGGATATTCATGTCTACTTTTCTGACATTTCCATAATAATCCACAGCATCCTTTGTGAAAGCAGGTTTATCATCCTCCTTTGGATTCAATGTTATCTTTGGAGGCTGTGTATCATATTTGTAGTCGAGCTGCAGACTTCCAATATCTGTGATAGCTCCGCTTTCCTTGTCCTTACGTGCTATTACAAGAGTCTGTCTGTTATCACCCTGCTGTGGCATAAGCTGATATTTATCAGCTTCAATCCATTCATCACCTTTTCTAACCACATATACCGCCTGATTGTCACTTGCCAGCGATAATGTAGGTGCTTCTACATAAAACTGTGTACCCTGCAGCATTGTCCCTGTCAGGCTGTTATTCATACTGCTGTAATCATATTCTTTGATGGTAACAGTATATTCTGCCTCTGCTGACTTATATTTGTCATCTTCTGCTTTTGTCACCTTTATCCTTACAGTTCCGGTATCCTTTGCTGTCCATATACCGTTTGATGCAAAGTCTGTATCCTTTTCAATCAGATTTTTGCCTTCTACAACAGTGTATTTTAAATTGTCAACGGCTGCATCCGCCCTGTCGGATTTTACCACCGGAACAACTTTGTTCCCCACATAAATATCATCCGCCGGTGTATACTCTACCGTCAGCTGCTGTGGCTGTTTTTCCTCGGTGGCATTATTATCCGAATCCTGTTCATCTGGAATTTTACTGTCAGATATATCATCCGAGGCTGCGTCGTTAGATATATCATACTCTGAAGAGGGTGTATCAGCACTTACCGGTGTTGCCGGAAGCGATGTCGCACCCATTACAGAAGCTAGCATGATTGCTAGTAACCTGTTAAGTTTTTTATTAAACACTCTCATATCTCCTTTTCTATAGTATTTTTTGTAACTATTCCGTTACGATTTTATTTATATTCCCACTCTTCATGCCATTATACAA
>ULQD01079916.1_pt1 | contig 14375 bp, 9 predicted proteins | sample 1954121 | NCBI WGS metagenome assembly ULQD01 (sample SAMEA4835646, study PRJEB28245) | human gut metagenome | biome: gut microbiome; material: fecal sample | place: Denmark | collected 2008 | reverse complement strand
ATTGTTTTTGGCAATTTCATCAGTGCTTGTCTTATAACGTTCGGCTATTTTTGATAGAGAATCTCCTGGCATGACTATATAATCTATCGGTTTCAGAGCGCTCTTCTCACGTGGTACTTTGGGAGTCTCGGCAAGTGTTTTTGCAGAGAATTGAGAAAAGTTTCGCGTGAGCAGTATATTCTTCGTTTCATCCCCAGCAACAGCTGAATAAACAACATCCTCTTTTCCAGCAGAATTAGTATATTTGACGACAATAACCATTCCTTGTTTCGTATGAATAATTGTCTTTAGCTTGCCGTAAACGTCTGTTTTCCACTCGTAGCTAGTACTTCCTAGTGTTACCTTAAATGGCACATTAGCAATTGGGCGAGAGCCGTCTGAAACCGTCAAGTTTGTCACATATACCCATTTTTCAGTACCAGCCTTCAGGCCACCTTCTTTTTTACTGATCGCATCCACAACTTTGCCGAATTCTTTATCATTCAAGTCAGATATTTTTTTATCTTTTGCAACGCCACTCTCTGAACTTATAAAGTTAGCATAAGCTACGGGATCATTACCTGCGGTTTCAGGAGCATACTGCGACATCATCTCAGATATGGTGTCATTTCGGTATTTTCGCCTCAATAATGCACATTTCTCACGCTCCCCAGCTTCAATACTGGAAAAAATCGCAAATGTATTTTCTTTCGGATTATATACAGTGCCGGCACCTATTCGCCCTTTTTGCTTACTTGCATCAGGCAATGCCATAATATTTCCGGGGTTGTTAAATCTCCAGTTTAATGTCCCTGCAGTTTTTAGCAAACGAGTCCCATCACTAGCTTCGTATTCAACCGTCTTGGTTTCAAGATGGTATGTCGCTTTTATAAATCTCATACATCATCCTTTTATTTTATTCTGTTGGCTGAAAGCTGGTGTCGTTTAATAAGACTGAAGTCATATGATAGCCTGTGACAGCAAGCATAATTTTTCCATCTACAGTGACATGGTGATTAAGTAGATTGCGTTTAGTTTTATAATCATCACCACTAACAATGAGCTGAATATTGCTGTCCCAACCTTTTTGCTCAGTATTAGCATCAACCACGCACTTTAGCGGACTATTTATATGCAGGATCCAGTAGAGTAATTTTTCGTCATGCGCCCTATCTTCCCCCCAATTTGGGGGGCCGTAAAATATTTCTTCTTTCATTACTCCTGTGAGTACAATCTTATCCCCCTCTTTCAGGCATGCAGCATATACACCGAAGCTATAAAATAAGATAACCAGACTCAACATAAGTTTCATAAGCATACTTAACACTATCAACTATCCTTTGTTAAACTTAATAAAGTTGAAATCATTGATTCAGTCAATGCTGATGTTCTATCATCTTCAAAACCCATTTCACTTAAATGAAGATCGGCATCAGGTGCTTCATCCTCAAAATCCTCCATACTGTCGTCTTCAGTTGATGAGACAGAAAACTCCTCTTTACTCCAAGTTTCTCGGCCAATGATTAAATTTAATGTATCGCTTTCAGGAAGTACTATTTTGGGGAAACGACCTGAAGTGTCTACTGTTCCGGTAGACAGAATTTTTCCAGCGCTATCAGAAATACTGTACGGCTGATTTATCAGCCAGTTCATACTCTGGCTGACACTATCCGCACCTGGAAAAGCAAAACGTAAACTGTGCTCTCCAGGCTCCATTACAGGAAATACAGGCATTTTGACTTTTTCAGAAGCGCTTTCCTGACGCCCGTAATATCCTGCTTTCGTGCGATATTCGCCTGTAGTAGCAGATTCAATCGCATTTGCATCAAGTCTGATATAACTCCCTCCACCATTCAGGGTCAGCTTCTTCTTCGCGATGATTTTGATTTCATCCTCCGTGCTGACAATGCTGATTTCCTTCCGGGCAAGCAGCGCCATCAGGTCATTCTGCGCCTGCATCTGTACCGGTCCCTGGTTCGCTATCAGCCTGATCCCAAGCTTTCGCGCAAACACGCTCAGGGCACTGCCCACCCCGATGAACAGATTTTTCACCACGCTGACATCCGCATTCTTTCCGGCCGTGGCAATCAGGTTATGCCCGGCTGAGACCTGCAGATGCTCCCCGCTGGTCAGCGCTATCCCCTCCGGCGCGCTGAGCAGCAGCACCGATTTTTTGAGGTCCGTCAGCTGCTGCTCCAGCAGGGTAATTTGCGCCTGGAGATCGGCCGGGTTCGCGGTCGCCTTCTGCGCGTCACCGGAGATGGACATCATCTGCTCCCGGGCTTCAGCCAGATTGCTGACCGCCGGCTCCATATCCAGCACCTGCCCCTGAGCCTGCACCTGTCCGTCCGCGCTGATAAATATCCCTTTCTGTGCCCGGATAGCTCCCCGGCTGTCGGTTCTCAGCTCAAAGCCTTCGCCGCGCGGCTGCTTTTCAGCATCCACGAGATGCCCCAGGTTCAGCTGGCTCTTGCCGCCATACTCCGTCGAGACCTTGATATGTTCTTTCCCGCGCTCGTCGTCGAGGCGGATTTTGTTGTTGGCCGGGGTGCGCAGGACGTTACGTTTGTCATTGCGAATGGTGACGTGGTCGCCGTGCGCCGAGTCGTGCAGCACGCCCGCGATATACGGCCGGTCGGGGTTACCATCCTCAAAGCCAATCGCCACCTCCGTCCCCGCCAGCAGCGGCAGGTGCAGACCGTAGGTGTCTCCGGCATACGGCCGCGACTGGCGGACCCACAGGCTCTCGAACCCGGTTTCCCAGCGCGCCCGGTCAAACAGCATATTCACCCGGTAGCGCCCGTGTTTGTCGATATGCCCGTAGGTGTCGTTTTCCCGGGTGCTGGTCACGCGGGCCGGCAGCGTCCCGGCCATCACCGGACGCGCGCCGGGCTCAGGCCTGTAGCCGACGTCCGGGCTGTCCGGTATGCCGGCAAACTCCACCGCAAAGTCGGCATCGCGCCGGGCGTGGCTGTGCATCGCCGTGACGAGCACGCCATCAGCAAACTCCCCGGCCACCTCCTCTCCGCCGGTGACCTTCAGCACCTGTCCCGGGCAGAGCGTCGGGCAGCTGGTGGTGGCCTGCATCCGGGTCTGGCCGTTCAGATAACGCTCATGGCGAAGCCGGGCGTAAAACGCCCCGGACTCCGGCGCCGGATGGCGGTCATGGACATTCCCCGCGGTCAGGTAGTTATCTCCCCAGTGGTAAGCCTCACCAAAGGTGGTGGTCTCCCCGCGAGTGACATCCACCTGCGCGTTCATGTCCGCCGTCGCCTCGCGGTAGTTGTAGTCGCGGGTACTGACCTGCTGCTCCACGACGCGGTGGCGGCATGCCATCTCCCACACCGCGTCCACCCCGGCCGACTGCTGCCCTGACGGCGGGACCGAAGGCAACGTCAGCCCCTTCTCATAGCCCTGCTGACTGTCGCAGAACTCAGCGACGTCGATGTGCAGCCGCGTGTCGGCGGTAAAGCGAAACCAGATCCCCACCTCACCCAGCAGCCGGGTGATAAAGCGCAGGTCATCCTCGCCGTACTGCATCACCTGCTCGCGTCGCGGATACGTTTTTGTCAGCGAGAACAGAAAATCCTGACCGCGCAGGCCGTGGCGCTCGCGGAGGATTTTTTCCACAATCTGCGGAACGGACTGGTCCTGGTAAATGGCGTTCTGGTGCGAGCGGTTAAGCAGCGCCAGGCGCGGCTGAAGCGTCAGCGCGTAGTGCGTTTCATCCCTGGAGGTACTGAGCCGTTCAAACCCCGTCACCACGCCCTGGATAACCCGCACGGGTTGCTGAACATTGATGCCGAAGCCCTGAGCCACCGGCGCCTGCAGCGTCAGGGAGGCTGCCTTCATCAGCATCATCTCTTTGCTGATGGCATGGTCTGCGCTGGTGAATTCAATACGGTAGCGGAACGGCTGGCTCAGGGCTTCATCGCCCTCGAAGGCCAGCACATCAAGCCCGGCTTCACATCCCTTCACCGAAAGCAGGTGGTGGTTATGGCTGAACAACAACGATTTCACGCTACTCATCGGATATTGTCCCCTCGTCAAACGCCATCACGACGCCTTCCTCTTCGTGATACCCCAGCGTCACCTGGCGCGGTTTCTGCCCCGCCGCCATATGGCTCAATAGCTGCTGACTCAGTGCCGGCAGGATCTGCTGATTCAGCAGACTGTCGACGTTGCGGGCGCCGGTATCCGGCAGCAGGCAGGCCTCGGTCAGCGCGTCGAACAGGCTCTCGCTGAGGGTGGTGGTGATTCCGTAATGGCAAGCCAGACGCTGACTTACCTGCCCGAGCTTCATGCCGACAATGGCGCGCAGCGCTGCCGCCGGCAGCGGACGGTAAATCACCGTCTGGAAGCGGGCCAGCAGCGCCGGCTGGAAGTGGCCGCGCAGTACCGGGCGCAGCAGCTCGTGCAGGTCTGATTCGCTGGCCTCCGGCTGTTCATCCAGCAACTGCATCAGGAGGTCGCTTCCGAGGTTGGCGGTCATCAGGATCACGGTGTTGCGAAAGTCGATTTCACGCCCCTCGCCGTCGCGCATTACCCCCCGGTCGAAGACCTGGTAGAACAGGTTCATCACATCGCGATGGGCCTTTTCCACCTCATCGAGCAGCACCACGCTGTAGGGGCGTTTGCGCACCGCCTCGGTCAGGATCCCGCCCTGGCCGTAGCCGACGTAGCCGGGCGGAGAACCCTTCAGCTGGCTGACGGTGTGCGGCTCCTGGTACTCGGAGAGATTGATGGTGATCAGCGCTTTCTCGCCGCCGAACAGCGCATCGGCCAGGGCGAGCGCCGTTTCCGTTTTGCCGGTGCCGCTCGGCCCGACCAGCAGGAACACCCCTTGCGGACCGTTCTCCGGCGTCAGGCCGGTTTTCGCGGCGCGCAGGCGCCGGGCAATAGCGCTCAGGGCCGCCTCCTGGCCAACCACCCGTTTGCCGAGACTCTCTTCCAGACTCAGCAGCTCCGTCTGCTCATCTTTCATTAGCGAGGAGAGCGGCACGCCGGTCCAGTCGGCAATCACCGTCGCCACGGTGCGGACGTCGACGTCCAGCCCGAGCAGCGGATTGCCCTGCTGGACGGCGATAAGCGCGGTTTGTAGATCGCTAATTTCCGCCTGGCGGGAGATATCGCGGCGACAGGCGAGCAGCGCTTCCGTCAGCTGCAGCTCCTGACCATACTGAGTTTCAAGGGTATCCAGCGCCAGAATAAGGCGGATCTCCTCCTGCTCAATGGCCGCCAGCCGATCGCCGCGGGCGCTGTTGCCCAGCGCAATATCTTCCAGCAGCGCCTGCTTCTCCATTGCCAGCGCGGTGAGCTGCGCCTTCATGCGGGTCAGCGGCTGAGGCACGGTATCCAAACTCATACGCAGGCGGGCGGAAGCGGTGTCGAGTAAATCCACTGCCTTGTCCGGCAGCTGGCGGCCGGTGAGATAGCGTCGTGACAGCGTCACGGCGGCGCGCACCGCATCATCCGTGATATGCACGCCGTGGTGGTCGGCATAGCGGGACTTCAGGCCGCGCAGCATCAGGCAGGCGGTGTCGTCGTCCGGCTCATCCACCTTGACCATCTGAAAGCGGCGCTCCAGCGCGGCGTCGCGCTCGAAGTACTGCTTGTATTCAGACCAGGTGGTGGCGGCGATGGTCCGCAGCTCGCCCCGGGCCAGCGCCGGCTTCAACAGGTTGGCGGCATCCGCGCCGCCCGCCTGATTACCCGCGCCGATGATCGTGTGCGCCTCGTCGATAAACAGCAGCACCGGCGAAGGCGACTGCTGTACCGCCTCAATGATATTTTTCAGCCGCTGCTCGAACTCGCCTTTGACCCCGGCGCCGGCCTGCAGCAGACCGAGGTCAAGGGTGCGCACCGACACCGGCTTCAGCGCGTCGGGGACGTTGCCTTCGGCAATGCGCAGCGCCAGGCCTTCCACCAGAGCGGTCTTGCCCACGCCCGGCTCACCGACGAGGATCGGGTTGTTTTTTCGCCGACGGGAGAGAATATCCACCATCTGGCGGATTTCCGTGTCGCGTCCGAACACCGGGTCAATCTGGCCGTCTCTGGCTTTGGCGGTGACGTCGAGAGTGAATTTGTCCAGCGCGTTCTGCAGCGCCGGGTTGAGCCCATCCGCATTCAGTTCGCTGCCCGCAGGACGCCCCACAAATTCCACGTCCCCGCCATGGGGCTGCGCCAGCGCCGCTTCCTGCTGCGCTGGCGGACGTTCGTCGGACTGGGCATCCAGCAAGGAGCGCAGGCGTTCCAGCTGACGCTGGCCCAGCGTTAACAGCGGCCACAGGCCATCGCACTGGATCAGATTCTGTTTTTCAACCAGCGCCATCAGCAGGTGAACACTGCGGATCTGCGCTTCGCCGCTGAGAGAGGCAATCAGCCAGGCCTCCTGCATCAGCCTCAGGGTATGGTCAGAGAGCTGGGGACGATGACGTACCGAGCGCGGCTGTTTATCCAGCCAGCTCAGCAGATCCTGCCACAGAGCATCCATATCCCATTCATAGCGCCGCGCCAGCACCGTCAGATCGCCTTCCCCCTGTTCCAGCAGCTTGAGCAGCCAGTGCTCGGGCAGGATCTCGGCATGCGCCCGGGTCTGGCACAGGGAGGCCGCCCCCTCCATTGCGCGGGCACAGCAGGGATTAAGACGGCGTAACAGGCTGGCTGGATTTTCCATGAGATCCTCTCTTATTGTTTCCGGACACGCTACCGCCCGTCGCTGTTCCTGAACAGGAACCCCAAGCGCACAAGGTCAGGCAGACAGATTGTGTTTTTCTTTGCTGAGAACCCGTATCTCAGGCGTTCAGCAAAAAACGGCGGGCAGAGAAACGCTGCCCGCATCAGGCGATCGCCCGCAATAATCCCCGGCCGCAGAGATAACGATGCGGCCGGGATGAGCGAACGTCGCCTGCGCGCCAGCGGCGCGAAATATGACGGGCAATTACGCGGTGGCGCGTTCGTTCCAGCTATCGGAGTGAATGATGTTGCCGTCTTTATAGGTCCAGGTGATCTTCTCGTAGCGCAGCTCAATCTGTTCCAGATGGTTGTGCTTCTCGTAGGCGGGGTTTTTGATGTCGTGCATCAGGGGATTCACTTTCACCACCTTGACGTTCTCAAGTTTGGTATTGAAATACTCCACTTCCTGGCCGGCATCGTTGATTCGGTACCACTTGAACTCAGCGGATTTCAGGGTCTGGCCGGTGGTCACTGCCTTGTACAGGTAGGGGCTGGAGGAGTCGATCTCCTTGGTGAACAGGAACGGCGTATGAATACGCGTGCCGGTCAGTTTGCCGGTGTTGTTATCGGTCGGGATGTACAGGTTATGCTCCTGAGCCACCACTTCGATACTGCCTTCACGATCCTGAACGTCGACAGACCCTTTAATGTCCGCGCCGCCGTCGTCTTTCAGCCAAAGATAAACAGGAATTGCCATGGAATTACTCTCCATTGTGTAGTGAAGCGCCATCATCCTGGGATGACGCAGAGGGTTGGTCCGGTAACCGGCAGGCGTCTACCTGCGGCACCAGACTGATTTCGACACGACGGTTCAGCGCACGGCCTTCCGGCGTATCGTTTGTTGCAATTGGTCGGCTTTCGCCATAGCCCTGAACGGCAAAGCAGCTGTCCGGCACGTCGCCGGTATCGCGCATCCAGTCGCGGACCGATTCCGCACGTTTCAGCGACAATAGCTGGTTGGCTTTTTCCTCACCCACGCTGTCGGTGTGACCCGCCACCACGATCAGCCACCCGGGCCTGGCCTTAATGTCCATCAGCGAGCTGACCAGCCGCTTTGTCGAACCAGGCTTCAGTACCCATTTCCCGGTATCGAATAGCGACATGCTGTCAAGGCGGATGACGTTCGGCGCGACGCGCTGCACCGGCCTGGGCGGCGGTGGAGGCGGCACGTAACCGCGAATCGCCTCCAGCAACGGCAGGCGAATCTGCTCCCCGTGATACAAGCCCAGACTCAGGCGCAGCGGGACGCCGTTACGCGCCCAGCTATCAAGCAGCGCGGCATCTTCACGCAGCACCCTGACAGCGCTGGCTTTTGGTCGATAATCATCCATCGCAATCCGCTCATAACGGGCAATATCGACGCTCACGCGCTGCAGCAGTTGTCGATTGTTCCAGCCACTGCTGAGCAGCGCGGTGACAGCCGCGAGGGTGAAAATCGCGAGCGCCGCGCGCCAGGCCCTGCCTCGTGGCGTGAGTCCCCGTCCCGCCGGTAACTGCGGCAGGATGAATTCCGGCAAAGCTGAAGCGTCCCCGGTGTCGCTCTCATCTGGCTGCCAGCCAGCTACCCGCGACAGGCCGCTATGTCGGGATAACCACGTCGTCCAGGCCGACGATGCCAGACTTCCGGGCAGCGAGGGCCCGAGGCCCCACAGCACGGCCGCAGGGGTCAGAGGTGGCAGGTCGGTATTCTCTTCCGTCAACACGGCATGGACGTGCTGTTCAGACCAGCCCATCAGGCTGTTCATCAGCACCTGCTGCTCCAGCGCGGCCGCCCCACCGGCGCTTACCCAGGCCGGTACGGAACAGGGGGCGCAGGAGGGCTGCCAGACTTTCACCGCTTCACCCGGTATCGCCGCCTGCCACAACAGGTCGCGACTCATCACGCTGCCCACCTGCCCCTGCAGCGCCAGCGGTACGGCATACCCCGTCTGCTGGCGCAGCTGGCTGAGTTGCCAGCGCAGGGCCAGCAGAGCGCTGGTCAGCGCATCGCTTTGCGCATGCCGCTGCGGGCAGACGCAGAGCAGCACCGACAGCTGAGGCCCCCATTCCGGCCGCTGGCTCAATACCTGGCGCGCGACCTGCTGCAGCTCCTCCGTCTTTTCCACGCGGATCCAGCAGCCCTGTTTGACGACTCGCACCGGTGACGCTGGCGGCCAGACACACGGCAGGTCGCCGCAAACGAGGACCACCGGCTGGCGATAAGCGCCCTCCGGGAGAGGGGCCAGGGTTGATGCGACGTTACGTCCGGTACGACGACTGGCGATGCGCCAGATCCCGATGATCAGGGCTAGCGTGACCAGCAGAATGAGCCACGCCCCCCAGCGGGGAACCGGCAAAAATAGCAGGCACACCAGCGCACTCAGCAGACTGGCCCACAGCGCCAGCCCACGCTGCTGCGCGGGGCTCATTTCACCTCCCCCGGTAACAAGGTCAGCAGCAGGTGATCGAGCCAGTGGTTGAGCCCCCACCACAGGGCGAGTACCACCACCACGCTCAGGCCAATACGTACCGGCCATGGGGCCAGCCAGCCGCTTATCCCCAGACGGGCGCGACTCTCTACCAGTACGGGAGCGGTAGCCGGGCACTGAAAAGGAGGAACACGCTCACCGAGCGCGTTGACCAGCTTCAGGCGCTCGGGGTCGTGGAGGGAGCGAAAGCTGCCAATAAAACCCAGCAGCATCACCCGCTGAAAACAGGTGACCACGGCCAGATTGGGCGCCGGTTCACGCAATACATCACGCATCCGCTCGCACAGGGTGTCGCCGGCGTCCATGGTGCCGAGGAAGTGCCCCTGCAGCGGAATGTCATACCACTGCAGGCAGGCCTCATCCTCCACGCCGCGCCCTTTCACGGCTTCATCGAGCAGCGCGCACTGGGCGGTGAGAATATGCTGACAGCTGGCGTCATCAAGCCCGCTCGCCTTCAGCTCATGTTGCACGCGCTCGACATCAGCAATACAGCGCTGCCATAGCGTGTACCCTTCCTCATCGCGGAACTGCGGGCCGTGGCGCAGGCTGATAACCTGCAGCCAGGTGTTCTGCAGCAGCGCATCAATATCAATGGACGCGGCGTTGCCGCGTTTAGGCTCATTCACGTTCGTAGTACCGCAAAAAGTTCAAGTTCAGGCTCACCGAGCATCCCCGGGACGTAAAACATACAGGTGCCGCTCTGCAGCATTTCCGTTGCCAGAGGGTGGGACACATCGAGGCTGAAATACTGATTTTCCAGACGCAGCGGGATCGCCGCCGGCACATGACGCAATGGTGTGAGGGGCACCCCTGTCCGCGAGGAGTTGACGATGGCTTTGACATGATCCGGACTGCCCACTTTGCACTGGTGCGGAAACTGCTCCTGCAGTTGGGCGACCGGTACCGACGAACGAACCGACAGGTAGTAATCAGCCCCTTCCCGCAGCCGGGCATCGTGCAGACGCGCCTGCCAGAAGTGCAGCCGGACATCATGCTCCAGCGCAATCGCCACCACCCGCGATGGCAGGCTCGCCTCCAGCAGGTCGCTCAGTAAATCAAACAGCGGCGGAAAAACCGCGTTCAGCTGGTCATGCTGATAGATCGGGACGGCATTCGCCTGATGGGTGAGCGAAAAGGTCAGCAGGCTACCAGCCAGGCGCGCCAGCTCCGGGTAGAGGCGTTCCGGCGGGCTTTGCCGGTAACGCAGAAAGTACCCCAGCACCGGTTCGGCGCTGTTCAGCGCATTCAGCAACCAGAACAGAGAGACATCGGCTACGGCAAAATCAGCCATCCGTTCATTGCTTTCGCGACGCATGGCCATCAGGCGCGTCAGACGAGCCCGGAGCTGGACGAGCAGCTGTTCAAGCTGCGTCGCCAGCCAGCGGCTGCCCTGGATCTGCAGCAGCGGCGGGAGAAACGTCTCGTCGATAAGCCAGGCCCCCTGCGAGTCCCGCTGCAGGCGAACAAGCGGACAGGTCAGGTAATCGCTGTTGTCCTGGTGGGCGAAGCGGAGGGTCAGCTCCGGCTGTATGACGGCAATCTGCCGGGTATCATCCCCAAACTGGTTACGGACATCGCGCCAGCGCTGCCGGAAGCGCGCCGGCCTTTCGGCCACCTCCTCCGGCTTCAGACAGTTGCCGCCATTCGCCTGCATCAGGGGCAGCGCCAGCACGATCACCGCCTCGCCGGACGCGCCGTCCAGCGACAGCGCGGACGGCAGCGCATCGGCATTGTCCGTATCAATCATCGTGCCATCCTGGAACCGGACCTGCAGCCTGTGAGCCTGCAGGCGGCCCAGTTTGAGCATCTCTGGTTCGAAGGTCGCCTCAACCACTCCCCAGGGGTGGTTAAGACCCATCCGGGCAATCACTTCCGCAGTCCAGGCTGCATACGCAGCCTGCTGTTGAAAATGCTGAGGCGACACCATAATGCCCCGGCCCCACAACGGACGTTCCGTTTTCATCATCGTCCGAACCTACGCCTTCGCCTTTGGCATCTGGCTAACCAGCGACAGATTGACGTCCATCCCCTCGACCTGGAAGTGCGGCACCGCGTACAGCTTCACGCGGAAGAAGCCCGGGTTATCCTCGATATCTTCCACCACCACGCTGGCATCGCGCAGCGGATGGGAGGCCTGCAGCTCGTCGCCGGGGTCGGTCATTTCGGTCACCAGGCTCCGCACCCAGGTGTTCAGCTCCAGCTCCAGCAGACGCCGGTCCTTGGTGGTGCCAATATTCTCGCGCTGGATCATCTTCAGGTAGTGCGCGATGCGCGACAGCAGGAAGATATAAGGCAGACGCGCGTTGATACGGCTGTTGGCGGTGGCGTCGGCGGTATCGTACAGCGCCGGTTTCTGCGCGGAGTTGGCCGAGAAGAAGCAGGCGTAATCGCGATTTTTGTAGTACGACAGCGGGATAAAGCCCAGGCTGGCGAACTCAAACTCCCGCGTTTCCGGGATCATCACCTCGGAAGGGATCTTCACCTGGTTGCCGGTGCCCAGATCGTACAGATGGATGGGCAGATCTTTCACCGCGCCGCCGGCCTGCGGACCGCGAATTTGCACGCACCAGCCGTTATTGACAAAGCTCTTCACCATATTGGAAGCGAAGGAGAACGCCGCGCTGGTCCAGAGATACTTTTCGTGGTCCGGACCTTTCACCTGCTCGACATAGTTGAAGCTGCGCACCGGCACGGTGTCCGGACCGTACGGCAGACGACCCAGCACGCGCGGCATCACCAGACCGATGTAGCGGGCATCGTCAGTTTCGCGAAACGCCTTCCAGCGGATATATTCCGCACGATCGAAGTAGTTGCCGATATCCTTAATGCCAGCCACCTCTTCCATGGTCTCTTTCAGGAAGAAGGCCGGGCCGACGGCGCCGATAAACGGCATATGGGCGGCCGCAGAGACGCGGGAGATATTGCGCAGCAGCGCCACATCCTGCGGGCTGGCGTCGAACTCATAGGCCGAGATCACCGAGCCGATCGGCTCGCCGCCGGGAGTGTCATACTCTGCGGTATAGGTGTGCCAGTACAGGCCGCTCTGGATAAGCTCCGGCGCGTCCTCAAAGTCCTGGCGCAGATCGTCTTTGGCGACGTCGAGGATCTCCGTTTTGACGTTCTGCCGATAGTCGGTGTTGTCCACCAGCTGTTTGAGGCCGCGCCACAGGGATTCGACCTGCTGAAACTCCTGATGGTGCATCACCGCGTCCAGCTGACGGCTTATCTGGAAATCCAGCTCGGCGATATGGTGGTCGATCAGCGTTTTGTCGAGCTTTTCCACCCGCTGGCCGGACTGACGGATGCGTTCCATAAACACATGCATCGCCGCGGTGAGACGTTCCGCCGCCGGCGCCTCGGAGAGCGCGGCATCGTCCAGAAAGTCGTTGATATGCCCGAGGCGAGACGCCGGGGTGAGATTAATTTTTTCAAACAGCGAGGCGTAAACGCCCTCGCCCGCGCTGTTTTCCTGCAGCGTGGTTTGCCCCTGAACAGGGGCGTTTTCTGTGGTAACAGACATTAGCATTTTCCCGGTTAATCCATTAACAGACTTGCCCCGCACTTATTTCGGGGCAAGCGCACTCATTTCGTCGCGTAATTCCTGGGACAGCGCCGGATCTTTCAGGATTGCCTCAAGCTCTTTTCTGAAAGTGGCGTTATCGAGCAGATTGGATTTGAGATCGCGTAATAAATTACGCATCGCCAGCATGGCGCGGAGTTGCGGAATTTGCCGGGCAACCTGCTCCGGTTCAAAATCTTTGATGTCGGTAAAACGCAGTCTGACGTTCTCCTCTTCGCCATTGCCGGCCAGCGTATTCGGCACCGAGAGGTTAACTTCCGGGCTAAATTCCGAAAGTACGCTGTTAAAATTATTTTTATTGACGTTGATTTTTTCTCTTTCCGATAAAGGCCGGTTTTCCTTCCCATGACTAAAATCGCCAATGGTAAGCAGCTTCAGCGGCAGTTCGACCTTCTTTTGCGCGCCGCCGGTATGAAGAGATAATTTGAGATTAATGCGCGCCCTGGGGACTTCATTCTGGAACGTATCAGCCATAGCAGTTCCTTTTCTTAAGGAATAATTATTGAAGATATATTGATGTGAAACGTGACGATGATAAAGCAAAAATGGATTACCGATCAACTTAACCACCTAATAATTATATTTATTCATAAACACCCACTTTCACCACGAAAATAAAAGCACCATGAATATCAATATTTAAAATGTGAAACAACAGTCAATGATAAATTCAATAAATAATGCACCAAAGGAATGTTTGCAATGGATACTATAAGGCGGGCTAAAACATTAAGCGGATGAATAAAGGAAACCATAGAGACGACCGGGGCAATATAATTCGCTCATTATGCAAATTTAGCGTAACAACGCAATCAATTACTCAGAGGGAAAATATCTGGCTTCCATCCGATTGCCCCTTCGCGGCGAACGCTTAATAGTGCTGGCGCGAAATCTAAACGGTAACAATATTCTTCTGCTCCCCTTACTCCCCACAAACCGATTTTTTGCGGATAACGAGCCACAGCGCGATGTCGAACAAAGTTGTCGTTAGCAAAAAAACATGAGCCCGGTTACAAGACGCACACGACACCGTCGTCGGCATCCTGAACGGTTCGCATTCTGCAAGTCGCCAGGCTATATCTAAGACACCTTTCGCCCACAACGAGACACAAAGATGAGCAAGAAAATCCTAATGCTGGTCGGCGATTATGCCGAAGATTACGAAACGATGGTTCCTTTTCAGGCACTGCAGATGATTGGCCACCAGGTCGATGCCGTCTGCCCGGATAAAGCCGCTGGCGACTATGTCATGACCGCAATCCATGACTTTGACGGCGCCCAGACTTATAGCGAAAAGCCGGGCCATCGCTTCACGCTGAACGCTGACTTCGCCGCAGTAAAGGCCGAGAACTACGATGCGCTAGTGATCCCCGGCGGCCGGGCGCCGGAGTATCTGCGCCTGAACGAGGAGGTTATTAAACTGGTACAGGCATTCGACGCCGCGCGTAAACCTATCGCCGCCGTCTGCCACGGCCCGCAGCTGCTGGCCGCCGCCGGTATTCTGCAGGGACGGACCTGCAGCGCCTATCCCGCCTGCGCTCCGGAAGTGCGCCTGAGCGGTGGGCACTATGCGGATATTGGTATCGACCAGGCGCATGTGGACGGTAACCTGG
>ULQD01027590.1_pt1 | contig 14564 bp, 18 predicted proteins | sample 1954121 | NCBI WGS metagenome assembly ULQD01 (sample SAMEA4835646, study PRJEB28245) | human gut metagenome | biome: gut microbiome; material: fecal sample | place: Denmark | collected 2008 | reverse complement strand
CTTTTGGGCCTTCAGCCCGTTTCTTGAACCACTTGCGAAACTTCTGTTATATAGGAGGCAAGCAACGATGGCCTATGAGTCCTTGGGAACGTTATGGCCAATGCTTTTGCCTGACAATAGGGCAAGCACAAAAGCGGGCTTTGAAAGAGCGTGAGAACACTACTCTTCCAAAGCCCGCTTCCTATCGCTACAAGCCCACAGAGGGGCGCTACTCGCTTCGGAGCGTGGCCAGCAGATCCAAGGCGCGATCCTCGTTGGCCTCCATGATCTCGCGCTCGCCAGGACCCTTGTCGTTGATGCCACAAAGGTGGAGGATGCCGTGGATGATCACACGATGGAGCTCGTCGTCGTAGGACTTGGCAAACTGTTCGGCATTGGTGCGGACGGTGTCGAGCGAGATGACCAGGTCGCCGTTGATCACATCGTCCTCATCATAGTCGAAAGTGATGATATCGGTGTAATAATCATGTCCCAAATACTCGCGGTTGACCTCCAGTATCTTGTCGTCATTGACAAACAGGTAGCCCACCTCGCCCACCTTGCGCCCGTGGGAAGCCGCTACGGCCTTGATCCACTTCGACGTGAGGCGTTTCTTGATCTTCGGCATGGCGATGCCTTCGGCATTATAAGTTATCATAACCTCCTTATTTTTATAGTGTAAATCATTTCTTTGGAATAAACTGCGATGCATCATGGCCGAAGAACCTCAGTTCGCGGACCAAGGTACTGCTGACGCTCTGGAGATCGGGCTCCGTGAAGAGCAAGACCGTCTCCACGCCGCTCAGTTGGCGATTGATGTCGGCCTGCTGGCGCTCATACTCAAAATCTTTGACATCGCGCACACCACGGACGATGAAGCGTGCCCCCTCGCGACGGGCCATATCGATGGTCAGGTCGCTATACGGGCGCACACTCACCCGCGGATCGTCCTCATAGAGCGAGGCGATGGCGGCCACGCGCTCGGATATTTCCTCCTGCGTATGCTTCCGCTCGCTCACGGCCACGGCGATGACAAGGTGGTCGAAGAGTGGAAGGGCCCGACGCACTACCGACGCATGGCCAGTAGTGAAGGGGTCGAAAGTGCCCGTGAAGAGGGCGATGCGGCTATTCTCGTTTGCTTTCATACTTGCTTCACTTCTTTCAATCGAAAAGGTCTGGCTGCATTACGTTGCCAGCATAGGGATTGCGCCCCAGGTGCTCGTAGGCCAACTGTGTGGCGACGCGTCCGCGCGGCGTGCGCTTGAGAAATCCCTCCATGATCAGATAGGGCTCATAGACCTCCTCCACAGTACCGCTATCCTCGCCGATGGCCGTGGCAATGGTGGAAATGCCCACCGGACCGCCACGAAACTTGTCGATGATGGTCAGGAGGATCTTGTTGTCGATCTCATCGAGACCATACTGGTCGATATTCAACGCCTGGAGGGAGAAGATGGCTATCTCCTGGGTGATCGTGCCGTCGCCCTTCACCTGGGCAAAGTCGCGCACGCGGCGCAACAGTCCGTTGGCGATACGGGGCGTGCCACGGCTTCGGCGGCTGATCTCGACGGCTGCCGCATCCTCTATGGGCACATGGAGGAGGCTGGCAGAGCGCTTGATGATAGCCTGGAGCGTCTCGGGGTCGTAGTACTGGAGGTGGAGGTTAATGCCAAAACGAGCTCGGAGCGGGGCCGTAAGCAGGCCGCTACGGGTCGTGGCGCCCACCAAGGTAAACGGATTGAGGTCTATCTGGATGGATCGTGCCGAGGGGCCCTTGTCGATCATGATGTCGATGCGGAAGTCCTCCATCGCCGAATACAGATACTCCTCCACAACGGGAGAGAGACGATGGATCTCGTCGATGAAAAGCACGTCGCTCCGCTCCAGCGAGGTAAGGATGCCGGCAAGGTCGCCCGGCTTGTCGAGGACAGGGCCAGAGGTGATCTTGAAACCCACGCCCAACTCGTTGGCGATGATGTTGCTCAAGGTGGTCTTTCCCAGTCCGGGAGGACCGTGGAGCAAGGTGTGGTCGAGCGGCTCGCCACGGTATTTGGCTGCTTCGACAAATACGCGCAGGTTATCGACTACGCCCTGTTGGCCGCTAAAGTCGTCGAAACGTAGCGGTCTGAGCGCATTCTCAAATTCCTTCTCCGCGGTCGAAAGCGGTCGTTGTTCCCTAATATCGAAATTTTCTGCCATAAATCTAATTTGCAAATATACAAAGAAGCGGCCACATGGCAAAGGAAATGGCGCGTTTTCTTCATCGGCCACCCTTTGCGAGGCCTCATCCGCAGGATCATGTGTCCATAGTCTGGCTGCTAAGCCGCCAAGGCTATCAACAGCTTTTCGTCAACAACAAGGAGAGCATCTCAGTATATCAGAACGATGCAAGAAAGCAACCGCTCGAAGAAGCAAGCTGTATCTTTTTGTTAAAAATGCAACAAAGCGAGAAAATAATTTGGTTTTTATTTTGCAGAAAGGTAGATTAGTCGTATATTTGCAGCATAACGTAAACTTTTAAATATAGCGACTATTATGACAACGAAAACAATCATCATCAGCCTTATCATCGTAGTAGCCATCTGCGTTGTCGTCTTTGAGTACTTCCACAAGAAGCACGCCAAATATACCGAAGACGAGCTAAAGCAATTCACCATTGACCTTTTTGCGCAAAAAGGAGTGGAGAGCATCGCCTATGATCAATACATCGCGGCCGTGAAACGCCACTACAACATATCGCAGAAGGCTGCCACCGCATTGGTAGGCAAGGCACAGAAGCACAATATCGTCGCGCTGAGCAACCACCAGGTGACCTTGGCGGGATAAGCAGCAAGCGCCATACCATACGCGCACGGGCGGCAAAAATCCGTAGCAGGCAGGGGCGTAGGCTCCTCCTGACGGACTTTTGCCGCCCGCGTGATAGATGGAGGCGAGGGGCCTTAGAGGCGCATCGTCTGCAGGGGCGTGCCGTCGAGGCGGTAGATGGTGAACAAGCCGTCCTCGTAGGTGGCGAAGGTCGGTTCCTTGCCGCCCTTGGGGAAGGTGATGGATCCGAGATTGACGAAGGCGGGACCTTCCCCCTGCGACAACTCCCAAAGATGGCTGTGTCCACAGACGAGGACGTCGTAGGGGCCGACAGGCAGCTTCTCCTTGTTGTAGAGATGGCCGTGGGTCAGAAAGAGTCTGCGACCACCATCGACGAGCAGCAGATAGTCGGACATCATCGGAAACTGGAGCAACATCTGATCGACCTCTGCATCGCAGTTGCCACGCAGGGCGACGATCTGACTGGCTCGGGCGTTGAGGTCGGCGACGATGCCCTGGGCGTCAATGCCCTCAGGGATGCGGTTGCGCGGACCATAGTTGAGGATATCGCCGAGAACGCAGAGCATATCGCAATGGTTCTCGTCATAGAATTGGAGCACTTTCTGCAGGGCTGGACGGCAGCCGTGGATGTCTGAGACCAATAAGTATTTCATGTTCGTTTGCTTTTTGGCCGCAAAGGTAAGGATAAAATGTCAATCCCCCACCCTCGTTAGCCGTTTTTTGGCCAGGAGAGAAAAGAACGAAAGCACCCGCCTCGTCTCCTCGAAGGAGATCAGGCGGGTGCAGGATTCTATTTGCTTGATGTTTGTTCCTATTCGGAACGCGGTGCTACCTTAGCCCTCGCGGCTTAGTAGTTTTCTGCGTTGATCTCGAAGTAGCTCAACGGGTGGTTGCAAACGGGGCAAACTTCCGGAGCCTTCTTGCCAACAACGATATGGCCACAGTTGCGGCACTTCCAGATGCGGTCGCCGTCACGAGAGAAGACAATGCCCTCCTCGATGTTCTGGAGCAACTTGCGATAGCGCTCCTCGTGGTGACGCTCGATGGCGCCAACCATACGGAACTTGGCTGCAATCTCCTTGAAGCCCTCCTCGTCGGCCTCCTTGGCCATACGGTCGTACATGTCCGTCCACTCAAAGTTCTCGCCAGCGGCAGCATCCTTCAGGTTTTCAACCGTAGAGGGCACCTCGCCACCATTGAGATACTTGAACCAGAGCTTGGCGTGCTCCTTCTCATTGCCTGCAGTCTCCTCAAAGAGAGCAGCGATCTGCTCATAACCATCCTTGCGAGCCTTGGAAGCATAGTATGTATACTTGTTGCGTGCCTGGCTCTCACCTGCAAACGCATCCATGAGATTCTTCTCAGTCTTGGTACCTTTCAGTTCTTTCATCTTGTTTGAATTTTAAGTATTTCGTAATGTTTTGTTCTCACTCATGCAATCTTTTTAGTATTGCGATGCAAAGGTACGATATTTCCTTGTAATAATTACAATGTTTAGCGTTAAAAAAGCTAAATTGCCTCGAAAAACCGACTGTTTTCGCTTGTGTCGGAATATTTGCGTAACTTTGCAGCCATGAAAATAGGTACAATAGACTTAGGCAACCGGCCTTTGCTGCTCGCTCCGATGGAGGATGTGACCGATATCGGCTTTCGCCAGACGTGCAAGCGATTTGGCGCGGCGATGGTATATACGGAGTTTGTCTCGGCAGACGCCATCATCCGCAATATCGACTCGACGCTACGCAAGATGGTCATCGACGACCGGGAACGTCCCGTGGGCGTGCAGATCTACGGCCGCGACGTGGCATCGATGGTGGAGGCGGCACGCATCGTGGAGCAAGTACACCCCGACGTGATAGACATCAACTTCGGCTGCCCCGTCAAGAAGGTGGCAGGCAAGGGTGCTGGCGCAGGAATGCTGCGCAACATTCCGCTAATGCTGGAGATCACGCGTGCCGTGGTCGATGCGGTCAAGGTGCCCGTGACGGTGAAGACGCGGTTGGGATGGGACAAAAACGAACTCATCATCACCTCGCTCGCCGAGCAACTGCAGGACTGCGGCATTCAGGCACTCACCATCCATGGAAGAACCCGCAGTCAGATGTACACGGGCGAGGCCGACTGGACGCTGATAGGCGAGGTGAAGGCAAACCCGCGCATCCACATCCCCATCATCGGCAATGGCGACGTGACAACACCCGAGATCGCCCGGAGTCGGTTTGAGCAGTATGGCGTGGACGGCGTGATGGTGGGGCGTGCCACCTTCGGTTGCCCGTGGATCTTCGAGGAGATGAGGCGCGGACTCAACGGAGAGGCGAACACAGGTAGCGGACTGACCATCGACGACAAGATCGACGTGCTGGAGGAAATGCTGCGCATCAATGTGGAGCGCATCGACGAATATCGCGGCATCCTACACACACGCCGCCATCTGGCGGCTTCGCCCATCTTCAAGGGAATACCCGACTTCCGACAGACGCGTATCGCCATGCTGCGGGCCGAGACAGTGGCCGATCTGACAGAGATTCTCAACCATTGCCGCACGCTCCTGCGCGAGCAACAGTAGCGGGCTTCTCTCCCCTCTATTCTCATACTGGGGAGAAAGGGACGCCAAGGGTGTGAAAAAGGGCTATTAACTGCTTCAAAAAATGAAGTTATATTCATAGGCCTACGAAGTTAACTTCATAGGCCTACGAAGTTAACTTCGTAGGCCTATGAATATAAGTCCATAAAAAGGGGTGAAAATTAGGGGCTGCTGACAGTGCTACAGGATTCCACAAGTTGAGCATAGAACGTGCCAGATTCATCGGCAAGCAACTCTTAAAACGCGGTGTTAGCAAAAACAATATCAAAGCCACAAGTCTTGGCAGTATTCATCAGTTTCTTTGAGAGAAAGTACGTATTTTTTATAAGTGATTGAGAATGAGATAAGTTTTTATCTCATAAAAAGAAGAGGTTACGAATTAGAAATAAACAGAATGTAGCATCCTGCTGTGATTTGCATAACCATCCAAAGAACTCTTTCGGTTGCAAAGGTACGATATTTAATCGTGGATAAAGAATGTTTTAAGATTTTTTATCCTCGATTTTTTGCTTGGGTAAATCTGTTTTTATTAAACCATATTCTTCTCTATTCTTTGCTATTTCCATTTCAATCCATTCAAACATATGTGGCAAGGGTTCCTGTTTTTTGAATGGTCTATTTCGTTTGCATATTCTCATTCTTTCGTGTGTTTTGTATAAAAGTCAGCCGTCGTCGAAGAAAGACAGTCCTCGTTCCTCAGACTAACTTCCTCCGACTATGGCACGGCAAGAAGAATGCGATATCATTAAGATACAAATACATAAAAATGGTTGCTGACCTGTGATGTAATAATGTAAAATCACAAATATTTTACACAAGCAAAAACTCCGTGAACCGTTATATTCTATGGCAGGTGTAGCTGTGATAGAGATTTACTCGATTATTTCGATTTTTATCGTTAAGAATCCATAAATATTGGAGTTTATATACGTTTTTTAATGTATTGCACCTTATCTTTGCTTATTTGAAATCATCCATAACCAAAGTAATAGAAATAGAAAATGGCAAAGAGCAAAAAAGACTTTACATTACTTCTCATTGCACTCTTTTGCAGTTCTTTGGCTCATGCACAAAAGCAAGTTCCTGCAGAACGGAAAGATTCCATTGACAATGGAAGTAATATTATTAAGATAGTTGGAAATCATTCCAACAAGGGTGCGGCCAACAATGCCCTTGACGTGTTGAGTGGTCAGGCTGCTGGTGTCAATGTGACATCCAACGGTCTGGATCGTATGGCTATGCTCAATAGTGTGCGAGTACGTGGTACAACCTCCATACCGCAAAGATGTCTGGATCTAAACAAGAAGCTGAAGCAGAACAAGGTCTACGAGTAAGAGCTGACATAAGCATTACATAAACAAGGACATTTAATGTGTCATCTATTCAGGAACAAAGGGCAGACAAATCCGACTTTCATAATTCTGTATGCCATGCCAAGACTGCCAGGGACAAGCGTTGCCTTTGTGCTGTCTTGGTTCTTGTATGGATGTACCCCAGCCTTTGTTTATAGAACAAAAGATGAATGTAAACTTAATATAAAATACAATGTTTAAATATAAGAAATCAAGATTATCCGCATTCTTTGCCGCCATCAATATCGTTCTTGCTGATATTGGCGGAAAGAAGACTACATATATTATTTCATTTCGCGCTAAAAGTATCATAATCATGTCTATTTCAGTTGTGATGTTGGTAGCATGTGAAAGACATGCTTCTACGAGCGAGCAGATGGATATTGCGGAAAAACTCATGAATACAAAACCAGATTCGGCGCTTACAATTTTAAACAGCATTCACGCCTCTGGTTTCAAGGGTAAGGATGCTGCCAGATATGCTTTGCTGAAATCTATGGCACTGGACAAGAACTGCATAGACACCACGACCTTTGATATACTTGAACCCGCCATTGACTATTATATCAAAAACGGAACTCCAGACGAACAGTTTCGGACATATTATTATCAAGGCAGGATTTATCAGAATCAAGGTGATGACGATTCTGCAATGCTCTCTTTTATGAATGCCTGTGATTTGAAGCAAGCAGTGACCGACTCGTTATTGCTGGCACATACATTTGTGGCGCAAGGTACATTGTATCTCAAACAGTACAAGACAAAAGAGTTCATTCAAAACAATATGGCAGCAGCGAAACTTTATGGAGCTATCGGCAGAGACTTGCTTGAAATCAAAAGCTACACCAATGCCATTGATGGGTATGTTATGCTCAACAACAAGACTGCAGCGGACAGCCTTATATCCATCTGTGTGCCTTTAGTACAAAAGAACCAAGATGGTGAAGCGTACCTGTTTCCCTCATTGCTTTCTTACACTGTGGAATTTTGTACTCCTGCCGACATCAAATCTTTTTTAGATCAGAATCAAGACTTGGATTTGACTAAAGACGACAAGATGAATTTTGCCCAAGGCTATTCAAAAATTGGAGACTATGGCAAGGCTATGAAGTTGCTTTCTGAAATAACTCCAGATCGTTTCACATTGGATTCTCTCAAATACGCTTCTGTAAAAATCGATGTCTTGGAAAAACAGGGCAATTATGAACAAGCTCTAAATTTATACAAGGACTATTCTGCGATGCTTGAACGCTATCAAAAAGAATTGCTCTCGCACGATTTGTTGTTTGCAGACAAGAAACATCAGCTTGAGATAAAGAGTCTCGTAGAGATTAAAGGAAGAGACCGAATCATTTTGTATGCACTGTGCGGTATATTTGGATTGATTATGCTTGTGGGCTGGCTATATTACCGAGGACACCTAAACAGAGCCAAACGTATTTTAGCAGAAAAAGAGAATGAGAATCTAAAACTTGGGCAAGAGAATCTGCGCAAAGAAAAAGAGAAGGTTGAACTCGAACGAGACAAAAAAGTTCTGGAAACTGTCAACCTCAAATTAGAAATAGCCCAGTTGGAAAACGAGCGTAATCATCTGAAAAATTTACAGAGAGAACAGCAGGAACTGGCAAAACCCATTCAAAATGTAATCAAGAAAAGACTTGACATCCTCAATGGCCTGCTTGCTAAAGAAATTACTCAAAACGACTGCTATGCGGAGCCATACAACAAATGGATAGAGACTCTTCATAATGACAAACAGAAGTTCATGGATTCTACCCGTCTCGCTTTTGCTGCGTCACATCCAAAGTTTATGGAGTATCTTGAACAACATGGTCTATCCATGTATGAAATAAATTATCTGTGCCTGTATGCAATCGGATTGCGTGGCAAGGAAGTCGGAAACTATATCCAAATTAAGCGTCATTACATCATAAGTCATGAAATACGAAAGAAACTTGGCATAGACGAGCACGAAACAAATATAGGTCTGTATATCCGTAAACTGATGAGGAATTTGGAAAAGTAAACTTAGAGGCTACTCTGAGAAACAGTAGAAACGCCATCCAACGATGGCGTTTCTACTATATGTGTAGTGTATGCATTCTAATTTTGTCCAAATCCAATGTGTTATACAATAGTTATATAGGTGCAAATTTTGATATACACGTAAAACTTTGACGCGCCTTGTAAAACTTCTCACAACTAATATGTCGTAAACTATTGAATATCAGAGAATAAAAAAGTTTAACGTAAAACTTTTGCCCTTGGTAAAAAACTTTATTTGTAGTAACTTTGCCAAAATATTAATAACATTTAGCGGCAATAAAATGAGTATGAAAAAGGTAATTATATTAATGGTGTTGCTATTGACGACAATGGCACATACCGCTTTCGCAGAGCAACGTGGAGTGTTCATGGAGTTTCATAGAAAGATAAACCCCGGAAAAAATATGCAAGTGAACCGTGCACCAATGCGTATGCCTATAGAGGTAGTTTATGATTCTGATACGCATAATATAAAGGTTACTGGTGACACGGGCATAGAAGCCGAGGTGTTTCTTTACAATGTAAACGGAACTCTTGAGAGTCATTCTTCAACCTTGAATACGGAATTTAGTGTTTTGGAATCTGGTACATACGTAATCTTGATACAAGGAGAATGCTGGTATGCAGAAGGAGAAATAGAAATGTAAAATCTCCTTACAAGAAGAAAGATTTAAAAAGATAATAATCCCACAGACCAGACTGTTAAAAGGTGCGGAATCCGAAAAGCAGAATGAGTAGGAACTAACTTTAAAAGCAAAGTATTATGATTAGAAAATTGTATTTTGTTTTGGTTTTGATTCTTGGATTGTCATTTAATTCTTGTACGAATGACATAAGTGAGGATGTATTGACTAACCATTCTTCCACATCATCAAACGATGAAGCAGAAATCATTAAGCTCACATCTGGTTTTAACATCAAGAAGGAGAATGGCGTGTATTCTATGGGAGACATCTTGCTCTCTGACGAGCAGGTGAAATTGCTCGATGAAACGGGTAGTATTTATCCAGTACCAAATAATACATTACCAAGTGACAGTTTGCTTGTCAGTCCGATGACAGGAACTAAAGTCATTTATCCTACAAGTATTACACGTGCGACAGGACGTGACCCAAACGAAAACGTATTTTGGAGTATGGTCAGATACGTAATAGATCCTAGTCTTACTGCTAATGAGAGAATAGTCTTGAGAAATGCCATTCAGCATATTGAGTCAAGAACAAATGTGCGTTTCTATAATGCTACAGGACAACCTACGGTTGATCCAACATATGGTTTTAAATATCCTTATGTTAATGTTAAGAATAATGAAAAAGAACCAACAGTAAGTAGTTCTTATGTAGGTCGTATAGGAGGTGAACAAGAAATGCTCATTGGTAGTAAGTGCGGTGTTGGGGTCGTTGTCCATGAACTGTGTCATGCATGTGCCATGTATCACGAACATTGCCGTTATGACAGAGATAATTACATTACCGTATATACCGAAAATGTAGAAGATAATGCATTGAATGATGTTAGAAAAATAACATCTAATTATTATACTCGAGGTGCATTTGACTTTAATTCGATAATGATTTATGGATCCTATACTTTTAGCAAGAATGGCAAACCAACAATGCTGAAAAAAGATGGAAGTACGTTCTTCCAAAATGATGTTCTGTCTGATTTGGACAGAGCATGGCTTAATTATTTTTATTTGCCATATATTGCCCGTTCTGATGTATATAGAGAATTGGACGATGTTGTTTATGATGGAAATAATAACATCTTAACAGAAGCACAACGCAAAGAGTTGCAAGCAGCATTAAACAATGGCAATCCTAATCCTCCATCAGGTGGAAGAATACCAAACATTCATTAATTTTAAAAGTTATGAATATACAAAAGACAAGATTCTGTTTCTATGCAATATTACTTATCGTACTTTCTTTGTTGGCAAGCTGTATAGATGATAATGAGCCTGTTGATAAGCAAGAGACTGTTACATTGTATGTATCTGCCAATATGGGACAGACATCAGGGCTTACAGGTACAATGCATGACTGTATGCTTGTAAAGGAAAAAGGTGATGACACATGGAATACTTGGGCACTCGAAGGAATTAAAGGCTTTAACTATGAGAAAGGGTATGATTATGAGCTTTTGGTTACTAAAACGACTTATGCCAATCCACCTGCAGATGGTGGAGCTTACGGCTATTCGTTAATACAAATCGTATCAAAAACAGCAATAGTTCATGCTAAAATTGCCAAACAAGCGTCTCTACAACAGACTTATCCAACCGTATCAGCAATTATTTCCGACCCAACTGTCAAAAGTAAGATGGAAGAAGCTTGGGCAAAAATGAAAAGTAATGCTTCTAGTAGTGGAAGAAATGAATATGGGTTCTATATCTACTACGATTCAAATAGTAAACAATATTCTTGTGGAACTATGGTAAAAGGTCCTACAATAGCAGGATGTGAAGGTACAAATGCAAGTGTTAGTTTAGGTATACCTACAAATAACATAACCGTTTGTGCATTTTTCCATTGTCACACAACTCTTGAATATTGTCCATCAACGGTCAGTAGAGCGACAGGGCCTTCATCAGCAGATAAGAGCTTTGCCACAACGAACAAATTACCTGGGATACTATATGACTATAGCATAAAGAAATTAGTTGGTGGTATGAAGAAAGATGCCTCATACAAAGTATATACTTTTGGCCCATCACAAAGAGTGTTCCCATAATTAGTATTATTAAATATGGCAATTATGAAAAAGATTATTTTTATATTATCTGTAATTTTAGGAACTGTTGCATTATATGCGCAATCCTTAAATTCAAGTAAGCGTTCGGAGGCTCTCAGCAAAAGTTCGCTCATTGAAACTGCAAAAAATGTAGCGATGACCTACGGTCCTGCATACGTTGCATATTTTAAAAGCGCAAACGTCTCAGATATTCAAGTTTTCCAAAAGGAGGATTATGGGGACAGCTTTCCTGAAATAAAAAAACAGATAGGAAGAAAGTACTATACTGTAACTTTTACATACGATAGCACTTCTGTAAAGTTCGCCTTTGATTATGCTGCTAAAGTTAGTATATGGGAAGATACTGGAGAACCTTTAGATGTAATCTTTGGTAATGGAATGGGGAGAAATTTTTTATTTCTTAACTTTAAAGAGCAAACAAATCATTCTGCCAAAAAGAGAATGAAAGTGGCTCCAGGCTTAATTGAAGAAGTTCCTTTGCAAACAGAAAAAGAGCCAGAAAACATTTGGAATTAGCAAGGATATATAACATTGATAGTCAAACGGGAATTGAATGAGAGAAATATTGGTTAAAAAGCTATCCAATAGTTTTGCATACACAAACAATTTCTGTTTGACTATATTTATAAAATGATAGGCTATGAGATATTTAATTGTATTTTTATTTGCGTTGTGTTTTGTTGCATGCCAACAAAACGACAGTATTGTGCCTGATGTTGCAAAATCAAGTAAAGAATATTCTGTTAGCGATAAGTCTGTAACAAGGGCAATTCAAACATACAGAGAACCAACAAATGAAGAGAAACAGGTTTTAAGTACTGATTTCCCATATTTGAATACAGATAGAGTAATGGTTACAGATGAAGCCAATCCACTTTACAATTGTATCGCTTATTCTATGGGATTAGAGGACAGATGGATAGACCCAGAGTCTCCATTGTCAAGTTTTCAGCAGCAATACCAAAATGCTAAGATACTGTACTATGCGCCAAATAATTATTCCGTAACATCTACTTTGGATTATAATGCAGATGTTGACGGTTGGGGTACTTCTGACAGAAATATGACCCATGGTAGTAAAAGATATAGTGGGACTACATGGGAGTCTAAATTAGGAAGATATCTCAGAATAACACATGATAGACTAGGCTTAATGGGAAATCTATATGGTGATGTGCAAACGTCTTTTAACATATCAAACTCTCGTATGAGCGAGATAGCAAGAACTATAGAGATGGATACATTAACTATGTCTGACAAGGAGAAAATTAAAAAATTAGCTTCACAGGTACCTGATAGTATAAGATCTCGTTTTTCCATTTTGGTAGATAAATGGAATTTTGCAATAGACCATAATCCAAAGACTCGGTATAGTGCAAGCACATATTCTTATGCAGGATTGCCAGAATTTAATTCTCTCAAATCAATGGGAGAACAAATTATTCCACTAATTATGGAGCGACTTATAAACCCTTCAGATTTCTATTTACTTGTTCTTTATGAAGCTGTTCAAAATGACAGCAATCAAAAGATAACATATAAAAATGGCGATTTTCATATCTTGGAAGGCGAGCAAAACAGAGCAATAAGGTGTGTAAAGAAATGGCTCGAACAATTAAAGTAAAACTCAAAAACTAAAATAAACTATCGGGGATGAAAATGAACTTTAGCTTTTTATCCCCGATTTTTTGATTGAAAAAAACAAATTTAGCAAGGAAGTAAAATCTTGTTTTTTGATTGTTCAGTTTTTATATCCATATTTTTGTTTGCTATTCAAAAATGAAAATATTACTACCCATTATGAGTATGTTTCTGAACGTGTCGTATGCGCAGAAAACAGAAACAACTAAAACTTTTGGCTGAAAATAACGTTACAGACAACGTTCGTCTCATTCATTTCGAGATTGAATCTGTTTTGCCCATAATACTAAGAATGTACTCTTCTCCTAAATAGCCATCAATTTCTTGGACAATTACATTGTCAACAATAATAGATTTGAGTTCCTGTTGGATCCTTCTTGGAGAAATAGGACGCTTGTCTGCATCAAAAACAAATTGCGAAGGACATTTAAAGTTGAAAAGCACAAGATGCTGCTTTCCGCCATAGTTCAGTGTCACTGGTACTTTGCTATCGCTATGTCCTTTAAGCTCATTACTCAGCTCCTCAATTACACTTTGACGCTGGAAGTAAGAATCTACATAAGTAGGATCCTCATGGCATCCGCTTAAACTAATCACGGCTGAAATAGCCACAATGACCATTGATCTCTTTTTCATTACTATTGTTTTTATTATATAACGGCGAGATATTATTATTGTTATGTATGATGGCAAAAAATGATTGAGAATTCTGTATTTTGAATGTTCTATTTGTACTTGCACATTCTCATCCTATCGTGTCCTATGTATAAAAGTCAGCCGTCGTCGAAGAAAGACAGTCCTCGTACCTCAGACTAACTTCCTCCGACTATGGCACGGCAAGAAAAATCCTTGACAGTATGCCTTGAAATGCTTCAAGACTATACTGCCAAGGACTTTTCTTTGTTTGCCGTGCTGACAACGGCTGATTTTTATAGCCACAACTCGCAGTTCCATTTTTTATCGCACAATCCAAACGACATGAAACAGTGGCACGCCACCCTTTCATGTCTCAGTAGTACGGCATGAGGAAAAGTGTTTCTTTTTGTCGGTTGCAGGCTAACCGATCAAAAGAAACACCATTCCTTGATTTGCCGTACAATTTTGTTTGCATACTCCACCGCAAGAAAGAAGTCATTGATGTAAACCCCAACGACCACTTTCATGCTTGGTTGCACAGCCTTGGAGAAAACCCGATGCAAGAAGCATGGACAAGCCATACTCTTCTTTCATCGGAATTTCTCTGAAGGCTGTGCCATTCTTGTATGCGATTTCCATTTTCCTAAAAACACTTGCAAGACAGTAATTGTATCCATTTCTCAGAAATGAGTATGCGATAATCGTGCAGTCCAAAACTTCCGTGAAGTTTCTATTTTCATTTGCCG
>ULQD01055591.1_pt1 | contig 14600 bp, 8 predicted proteins | sample 1954121 | NCBI WGS metagenome assembly ULQD01 (sample SAMEA4835646, study PRJEB28245) | human gut metagenome | biome: gut microbiome; material: fecal sample | place: Denmark | collected 2008 | reverse complement strand
ATGGTCTTGCCCCTTGTCATATCAGGCTTGGAGCATCTTATGTTACTGTTGCTGTTGATGTCGAAATCACCTTCACCGCTTGGGTCTATGAGCATGACGGTACGCTTGCGGCAATAGTCTGAGAATTCCCTGTCCGGTGTGAGGTCATAGCTCAACTCTGCCATATAACCGACATCATCTATTCCTCCTGTCCTCAAGCCTGCCATGTTCAAGGCGGACTCTACTCCTTCCGTTCGGATAATGCCCACATTTGTGTCTGTGTCAGTTGCATCCGAAAGGGATATGGTTCTTGTCGCACTTCCTGTTCCGTCAACACGCAGATAGATGTTTTTGCCTTCCTTGCAGATAGAGATGTCCGTTCCGTCAACATCCGTGGCGATGTATGAATTTGAGACCGCTCCGTTGATGATCGGATAAACAACTCCAGCATTGGTGAACCGGAATCCATACTTGCATGTGCTGCCACCGATGCTTCCGAAGCCAACGTCAAAAGTCGGGTGACTTGTCGGACAGGTGAACTCAAAGGCACCGCCACCTCCAACAAGGGCTGGGGTCGTGGCATAAGCTCCGGAAGCGGCTTTCTCTTGGATGATATTGTCAGTAAAGCCATTCCTTGACACTTCAAGTCCTTGCGCAGTCCATCTTGCCACTGTACTGTCGGGCTTTGACGGCACGTTGGTCTTGACCATCCATGTACGTTTCATGACATGCCACAGGGAATCTGTAGGTGAGGTATATGTTGCAAGTGCCACATCATCGTCGCCCCAGAAAGTGAAGCCTCTGTCCGGCATCGGATTGCCGTTTTCACGTCCCATGACAAGCAGACGGGAAGCGGATGAAGGATTGTATGGATTTGCGTCATGATAAGTTCCGTTCTCCTTCAAGGCCGCATACACCGGACTTTCCTCATATGATGTTGCGGAAAGCGGTTGGGAGAGACTTCCTACTATGTCTGTTCCAACAGCTGTGACCCTATGGTGGTAGGCTTGGTTCTCCGCCATATCCCAAGTCAGGTTTCCGTCGCTGTCAAGATACGAGCCTTTGAGGGTGATGCCGTACTTTACCGCCAGATAGCTCTCCACTTTTCTGCGCTCATCGGGTGTAAGCATCCTGCTGAAAACAATAAGCTCAGGGGCATATCCCCGGATGGAAGCATTACCGAAGAGCGAGGTCGGAAAATCCGTACCGAAGCTGCCAGAGGTGGAAGGGGTTCCGATGAATAATGTGGTATTGGAGTTGTCTCCCCACAATGTTGTTGAAGGATTGCTTACCTTGAAGTAGGACACAACTCGCAGAGCGCTTTCCTTAAAACCGTTCTCGGACAAAGAATCACTTGATTGATAAAGCAGGTCTTCACCCGATGCTGAACCATAGTCCAGTGGTTCAACACCTCTACCCCTTACGGCTTTGTCCTTGCTCAGAATGGCTCCGTCGCCCTTGCGACCATCAAGGGCATAAAGCACCATGTCTTTGCCAATGGTCGCCATTTCGGGGGCAAAGACACCAATGACGGTAGCCTGCGAGAGGTTGCCGTGTTTGAGTTTGGCACTCAGACTACGAAATCCGTCTGCGAGCCAGAGACTCGGATTGAAATTGAAGTAATGGACTGAACTGTTCGGAAGAGTAAGTTCAGACTTGACGCCACGGCTGTCCAATAGCATCAGCCGTATGGAATCCCCAGAGAAATCCTGCCAACGGTAATAACCTTGCAGGTCTGAGTTCAATGGCGCAGTCTTGAACCACAGTTCGCTTCCGCTGACTCCTCCGGGCGTTTGCGCGAAACTGCCGATAGCGAAGCCTAACAGTAACAAAGAAGTAAACTTTCTCATGCGCTGTCAATTTGGAGTGTTTGAAAAATATAAAAACGTATGCCTCTGCCGCGCAGGGAGAGACCAGTGAGAGAGAACGGACTGTTACTACGGAGAAGAATTGTGATATAGGCTGCTCCGTAAAGTCCTATTGTCACGTGGCAGGCCAACAGGCTTTACCACCAAAATAATGCTGCAAATATACAAAAATAATCTTAATAAACAGATATAATCTTTAAGAAATTTGCTGGTTTGGTGTTTTTTTCTTATGATTTCGGTCGATTTTGCAGAAATCTTTTACATCTGTTGTATATACTGGAGTTAGTTTGGCAAAAATACACAAATGGTCACGGCTTCAGTTTCTTATGTTAGAACGTAAATCATGGTTTGAAACTGTACACACTCGGGGTACAAATGAAAACACTATATGCTTGTGTCGGAAAGGTATATATGAGCTGATGGTAGAGTCGTCATCAACAACAATAGCCCTGATTTGATAAACTCAGCAGGAATACTTGCTATTCATTTATGATGGGGTTATGTTTACAAATTTGAGATTTCATGTAAAAAACAGGGGTATCTTATTATGATAAAAACATCAAGATACCCCTATATATAATTAGGTGTCATAACCGACAGACGGAGCGTGCTTGTTTTCCAACTATGCTTTGTTCTGTTTCTATATTCTTTGTTTCGTGTTTTTCTGCAGTATCTTGCTCCTGTGGTGGTGCCAATTCTAACTGTATTTTTCTGTCCAACGCCGCCAGTTCCGCTTTAAGACATTTCAGTTCTTCCTCTTTCTTCCAAGTCTTGCCAGCTATCTCTTCCAGTTGCGGTATTTCCGTTTCCAAAGCCTTGCATCTTGAATCATACTGCTCAATGTAGTTTGGTATCTTCTGTAAGGCATTCAGAAAGTTGTTTGCCGCTGCTATCGGGTCCGACTTGGCGATGTGACCGTAGTTGTACTGGTACTTGTAATTGCCCTCGACAAAAAAGCGGTTGTCAACAAATGGAAGACCATTCTCGAAACTTGTCTCGCTGACAATCTTGACAGGGAATCCGTAGATTTCTCCAATCCGTTTGTATTGTCCGCCTGTCGTCTCTTTCTCCGCCAACATTTGCAGATGCTTTCCTATAACCTCTAAGTTCGTGGACTCCACACCATCAAGAGTGATGAGGTTGAGGATGTTGCCGTCCTTGTCTTTCCTGGCTTTGCCCATAAACTTGTCGTAGTCCTCGGTCATTCCCTTGAGAGAGGCTTTGTTGTTGCCCAGCTCTGCCGTCTTTGACTGCAATTTTGTTTCTGAGTCACGCTTGCCCTTGTTAAACGATTTGCGCTCACCCTCCAGAGAAGCAATCTTCTTCTCCAGCTTCGCTTTGTCAAGCAAGTCGGTATTTCCGGAGAGAATAGCCATATACTCTGAAAAATTCATGCCCGATTTCTCGTCCATCGCTCCCTCGTCAATGGTTCTCGCCCCCAAGGCTCCGCTTTTCAACTGCGAGATAAAAGTCTGCTTGCAGTGCAGGAGGTTGAACTTGTAAGAGTCAAGCGACTTTTCCACCGCATAGATGATGACATCAACCTTATTGTCGGCATACAGTTTGGCAATCTCGTTGCCGGCACGCACACCTCGACCGTCACGCTGTGCCAAGTCTGACGGTCGCCACGGTGTGTCCAAATGATGAATAGCAACACACCTTTTTTGTGCATTTACGCCTGTACCTAACATAGATGTGGAGCCGAACAATACTCGTACCGAACCCTCGTTCATGGCTGCTATCACCGCCTTTCTTGCCCTCTCGTTCTTGCACTCCTGAATGAAGCGAATCTCTGACGAGGGTATTCCATAATCCTCTATCAGCTTACGCTTGATTTCTGAATACACGTTCCATTCGCCCGGTCGGTATGTTCCTAAGTCGGAGAACACGAACTGCGTACCCTTATGACCGTCGTAACGGTGATAGTAGTCGGCTATCATCTTGGCACAATGGCTCGCCTTGTTGTCGGGATGGTCCTCACAAGTCGGGTCTATCATGCGCATGTCGAGTGCCATCTTTCGGGCATAGTCCGTAGCAATGAGCATCTTTGCCTTCTCTTCCGTTTCCGATAGTGGCAGTCTGCCGAGGATGGTGGCATCACCTGTCTTGGCAAACTCCATCAGTTTTTGGATAAAGTCTTCCTGCTCTGGTGTCGGCGGTATATTATGAAGGATCTCGTTCTTCTCCGGTCTGTCCACACCAACCGCCTCCGCCGTGCGATAGTCGGTTATCTCGTTGTAGAAAGCAGCAAGCTCCGGTACCTTGATGAAGTATCGGAAACGCTCCTTCTGTACGATGTTGTTGGTGACGTTAAACTCGAAGTCGGTAGTCTTCTTGGCGAAGATTGCCGCCCACGCATCGAAACAGCGGATGTCCTGACGCTCCAGTTCATTGGGACGCAGATACTTGAAGAGTAGATACAACTCAGTCAGTGAGTTACTGATAGTTGTTCCCGACAGGAATGTCGCTCCCAGATCTCTGCCTGTCCGCTCCTGTATGGTACGGATAGCAAAGAGCATGTTGAGCGCCTTCTGGCTCCCCTCGCTGTTGCCGAGTCCTGCCACACGGTCGTGACGGGTATTGAACATGAGGTTCTTGAACTGGTGGCTCTCGTCCACAAACAAGTGGTCGATGCCCATCATGCGGAAGTCCACCACATCATCGGTGCGCTGTTCGATGCTGTAGGCTATCTTCTGCAACTTCACCTCCAGATTCTGCTTTCGCTTTTCCAAGCCTTTGAGCATTCCCCTCGACACGTCTTTGCCCTGCGTGCGTATCACCTCCAGGTTTTCCTCCACGGTATCAAGCTCAGCCTGCAATATCTGCCGCTGGAGTTCTGGCGATTGCGGTATCTTCCCGAACTGGTCATGCGACATGATTACACAGTCATAGTCGTTGTTCTTGATGTTGTTGAAGAAACTGACACGGTTCTTGGTGGAAAAATCCTTCTCCGAGGCATAGAGTATCCTCGCATGGGGATAAGCTGTCTGATAGGTGGCAGCTATCTCCGCGACATTGGCTTTCAGTCCGATAATCATCGGCTTGTGAGCCATACCGAGGCGTTTCATCTCATGCGCAGCCATGCACATGATGAGGGTTTTGCCAGTTCCCACCTCATGGTCACATATCCCGCCGCCGTTCTGCAAAAGCATCCATACACAGTCCTTCTGACTTGGGTACACACTCTTGACACCATACTTTCCGCCAAGGGCTTTCAGATCCAAGCCGGGGAAGGTCTGGTGAGAACCGTCATACTTCGGACGCACGAAGCAGTTGAACTTCCGGTTGTACATCGTGGTCAGCCGATCCTTGAAGGAGTCAGACTGCTCTTCCAGCCATTCAGTGAACCCGTTTCGGATTTCGTCAATCTTGGCATTAGCGAGCTGTATGCCCTCGCTGTCACGCACCTTGATGTCGTTGCCGTGTTCATCCTCACCGATGCTCTTCATCATGTCGGGACAGGTGTTGTGCAGGGCATGTTTCAGAAGACTCATGCCGTCATAGTGGCGGTAATATCCCTTCACCATATACTCATCCGTGATGGCCATGGTCTTCATACTGCATTTTGCCGAATATTCGTCCATGCTGTCGGAATAGACGATGCTGACCTGTGTATTGAAGAGGTGGCTCATGTAAGCGGAATACACACCTGTAGGTATCCAACGCTCACCGAAGTTGAAGTCCAGGTCCTCAAAGGCTATCGGTTCGGGAATGCTTGCCTTCAAGGCTTCCAACGACTCCCTCACGATTGCATGGTCGGAATTTTCCTTCAGCCATTCTTCTATACGCTCCGCTTTCTCTATGACATTGCCAGCAATGAAGCGGTCGGCTATCTCGTAGCCGTCTATGAGCGGATTGTAATAGATGCGCCCTTTAAGCGCTTCCGTCAGTTCCTGTTCCGGCATATCCGATAATTCAGTCATATACGGCAAGTCGATACGGCCGAACTTGTTGAGCGAGGCGGTGAGCGCTTCCTCTGGAGAATCCACATGACTGACCTCGTCAAGCGAAAAAGAGACCGGGTGGTCGAAGATGTCTGACTTTGTGAAATGTCCGTTTTCCACCCGTTCCAACGACAGCATGTCGCGCCCTGAGGCATCCATAAGGATGAACTTCACGTTCTGCTTGGCATTGAGGTTGCCGAAGCGGATGAAGAAAGCATCATAATAGTCATTCAGACTCTCACGCATCTGCTTGTTTTCCGTCTGTTCTTCCGCTTCATAGGTGTAAAGTTTCTGATAGGCATCACGGAGGGCGATATACAAGACTGCCTTTTCTTTCTGCTCCATATTCAGATCCAACGGCATGAAGGTAGCACCATACTTGGTAAGGTCTTTCAATACACCGATGTTTCTGGCAGAGTCGAGCACCATAGAACCCTCACGATGAAAACTTTCCAGTTTCTCATCAAACGGACGGGGCTTCATAACATTCTCTTTCTTCCTTGCCAGCTCCTCCCGCTTTCTTTCTTGCTCTTTTTGTTGTTCCCGCTCATGATTTGTTTCTTTCAATGTGCTCTGAGTCTTGGAATCTTCTTTTGCCTCATTCCCTTTCGACTGTCCATGCCCGATTTGAACTTTGAGAACTTCTATCGGTTCCATAGGTGGCTTAAACTTCGGATCAAGCGTATCTTCAACGCCCAGAGCCTTGAGTTGTTCCTGGCGGTGCAGTTCCGCCTTTTGGCGCAGCAGCACCCTGTCTTCGGGAGCCATGGTCATCATCATCTCGTAAAAGCCGTTGATTGGCGGATTCTCTTCCCAAGAGATGCTTGCGTATGGCTCATCACCAGGCAGGATTGGTTTTGTCTCCAGTGTTGTTTCCTGCTCTTTTGCATCTGTCAACAAAGGCTTTTCTTCTTTTTCCACAGGCTTTGTCACAACTTCAAAAGTCGGATTGACGTTTTTTACCAACGGACTTGCTCTCTTCCTTGACACTTTCTTGGCGGCAGCACCCACTATTACCTCTGCTTTCTTCTTCGTAGAATGGACAGCCTGACGGTTTTCTTCTTCCATTCCCCAAAGGTCAAACAGCGTCATTTGCACTGGCGGCTGATGATGATTGGACTTTTGGGATAGCTCAGCATCATCAGTAGGCTTTTCCTGCTTTTGCAAGGATACTACCGTATCGTTCTGCTTTTCCTCAATGGAAGGCTTCATCTTCTCTGTTTTTTCTATCTTTTCTGTCTCTTCTACCTCCTTAACTTCCTCAGCCATTGTTTCCTCTATCCCCAAGTATCGGTTCAATTTGAGGTTCCTCTTAAAGTCTTCATGGAGCATCTTTCGCAAATCCTCTGCAATGCCTTCCACACCATCCTCATGCGTGTATATCATTGCAGGTTTGCCGAACGGGTCAGTATCCAACTTTGCCGTTGTATGGATAATGCGTTCCGGATGCTCCAGAAAGTAGTTGTTTGTCGGAATGCGGTTCTCGTCATTATAGACGGTATCAAGCAGGTTGTCGTCTCCTCGCAGCGACTCCTTTTGGCTGTTTTTCTGGAGGATGATGAGGTCACTGCCCACTTCCGTATTGGCATTTTCCGTGAACAGGTTGTTGGGAAGACGAATCGCTGACACGAGATCTGCATGATAGAGCATCATAAAACGCGCGGCACTGTTGTTTTTGGCATTCAATACGCCTTGTGAGGTGATGAAGGCAACCAACCCACCATCCCTTACCGTATCAAGAGCCTTGACAAAGAAGTAGTTGTGTATGCGTCTGGTAACAAGTGCCCTCATGCCTTTCATGGCTGTATAAGACGGATCAAATACGGCAACATCGCCAAACGGAATATTTGAGATGGCGAGGTCGAAGTAGTCATTGAAAGGCTTTTCTATCTTCTCGAATCCCTCTATGCGCACTTTCTGCTCCGGGTGCAGATGGCGTAGTATCTTTCCCGTAAGCAGGTCTTTTTCAAATGCCATAATGTCTGCCTTGGGATTGTTATCCAAGACGGAATCGACAAAAGCTCCGATGCCTGCCGAGGGTTCAAGCACCTTTTCGGGGATGATCTGATGCTCTTTCAACACATCCACCAAAGCCTCTGTAATGGCTGACGGCGTGTAGAATGCCGTGAGGACAGACTGTTTCAGACTGTCCATCAACTGTTTGTACTCGCTTTCATTCTTGCTGTTTTCACGGATAAGTCTATGCAGCTCCACTGTTGGAGCAAACAATTCAAGGTCTGACTTTGCCCAATGGACGGCATCCGCCAGTTCCCTGGCAGGGTTCAGGATGCACTTCAATCCACCGAATCCGCAATAACGCTCCAGAAGGAGACGCTCACGGGCAGTCGGCGTGCGCTGTTCCCTGTCAAGGATGAATGCCGTCTCTATCGCCTTGATGTTGTCGTTCAGACGTTGTTTTCTATTGTACGCCATTTGACTCTATGAAAAGAGCTACGGCTCCCGTCAACTCTGTATAGAGCTGGTCGTAGTCCGGTGACTGGGCAAAATCGTCATCGGTGAGGTCGTAAATGGAATACACGTTATCAACCAAAGGCAGGAGGTTCTTGACAAACGCTTCCTGATCTTCTACTGCTACCTCCAGGGGAAACTCACGGTCAACAACATCATACAGGATGCTGTACTTGGAAAAGCGGAGACCTTTCAGCAATGCAGACATGGCAAGCTCTTGTGCCGCATCGGCAAAGAGGGCATCACGCCGTGCCTGCTCATATACTTCTGCGGCATGATTTGCACGTTCGCGGATAAAGTCCGCATCGCTGGCTTGTGGAAAATGGTTCTCTCTGAGATGGTTCAAGAGATACAGTCCGTAATAGGACAGCTCTGTCTGTGTCTGTTTCTTTCTGTTCATTTGTCTGTTGAATGGATTAAGTGGTGAATAATAAACCGTGGATGGCGGTTGATGTTTGTGTGAAAGCAAGAAAAAGGCACTCGGTATCCCTCCGAGTGCCGCCACTTAATCCACAGTAAATAAAAGCATCCTGAATAAAGACACCATTTATGAACCATGTTTCGGTGGCAAAGGTACAAACTATTTCTTGTATCTCTTCACATTTCCTCGCTTTTCTGCTGTTTTGTGCTCTGCAAAGACGAATTTCGTGTTGAAATTCTCGTCAAAGGCAATGGCTGCGGAGAACGATTTGCCTTGCTTGCTGGTGAAACCATTGAGCGTTCTGGTCTTGCCCTTGGTGAGCAAGTCGGTGATGTCGGCATCAGTGAGCAACTTTCCTGCGACCTGCTTGAACACTGGCATACCGCACTCCTTGTTGCTGCATCTTACTACCTTTCCGAAGAACTGCATGGTACCATGCTTGCATTTAGGACACTGGCAGCCGGAATCCTTGTGGCTGAAAAGTCTGTCACAACCTAACAATTCCGCAGTGATTTCACGGGTATAACCTTCGATACTATGGGTGAACCCGTCTGCACTTGCTTCACCTCGTTCAATCTTGGCAAGTTCCGCCTCCCATTTGCCCGTCATCTCCACATTGGCAATCGCCATGTTCTTCACCACGGAATGCAGGGCGAGTCCTTTTTCCGTCGGCACAAGTTTCTTCTGCTGGCGCACCATATACTCTCGTTTGAGTAGGGTTTCGATGATGGCAGCACGTGTAGCTGGTGTGCCAATACCGCTGTCCTTCATTGCCTGGCGCATCGTATCATCTTCTATCTCTTTGCCTGCGGTCTCCATTGCTGCAAGCAATGTGGATTCCGTATGCAATGGCTTTGGTTTGGTCTTGCCCTCCGTGAAGGTGCAGCCAGAAAGAGTGATATGCTGTCCTTCTTGCCAGTTGGGAATGACTTGCTCCTTGACCTCATTGTCTGTTGCGTCTGCATCCTTGTCCAGCCTGTTGTTCTTTTCCTTGAGCGACAACGCTCGCCAGCCAGTCAGTCGGATGATGGAGCCACTGATTCCAAATTCGACGTCATGATCCACTTGCGCCGTTACTGATGTGATGTCCTTGATGCAGTCTGCCGAGAACGCTTCAATCATCCGGCACAAAATCATGTTATAAACGGTTTTCTCGTCCTTGAAAAGACCAATGGCAGGATTCTCTGTGATGAGCAGGGCATGGTGGTCGGTCACCTTGGCGGCATTCACGCTGTTCTTGCTGTAGTCCTCACTGCCAGGCAAGAGTTTCACTTTTTCTCCATATTCCGAATGATTCTCCAGATTCTTGAAGAGTTTGGGAAGGGTGGCAAATACATCATCCGAGATATAGCGGCTTGATGTTCTTGGATAGGTGATGAACTTTGCCTCGTAGAGTTTCTGGGCGATGGAGAGTGTATGCTCTGCCGTGAAGCCATGCTGGGAGTTGGCTTCTTTCTGCAAGGTGGTGAGGTCGTAAAGGAGCGGTGCCTTCTCCACCTTTCGCTTGGTTGCGACCTTTGTGATGATGGCAGAACCGGTATCTTTCACCTTATTATATATAACGGTTGCGGTAGCTTTGTCTGTCCAGCGGTTGACTGATGTGAACTTCAGTATATTGCCACTGTCTGCATCAACCACACCGAAGTGTACCTGCCAGAACGGTTTCGACTCGAAACGCTTGTGTTCCCAATAGCGTTCGCACACCATGCCAAGTGTCGGAGTCTGCACACGACCTACGGAATAGGTGCCACGTCCTGCGGCTATAGTAAGGGCTTGTGTGCCGTTGATGCCGACGAGCCAGTCTGCCTCACTTCGTGCCTTGGCTGCATGATAGAGATTGTCATACTCCTTGCCGTCCCTGAGGTTCAGAAGTCCCTCACGGATGGCGGTGTCCGTAAGCGAACTGATCCAGAGACGGTCGAAAGGCTTCCTGCAACCGAGATACGCATAGAGGTATCGGAAAATCAACTCTCCCTCACGTCCGGCATCGGTTGCTACGATAATGCGCTCACTGCTGTCAAACAGCTTGCCGATAATTTTAATCTGGGCAAGCACACCTGCATCTGGTTTGTAGCCGTTCTCTGTCTTGACTTGTCGGGGAACAAGAACGAACGGGTCGGGAATCACAGGCAGATTCTCCGCATGGAATCCCTTCATGCCGTAGGTTTCCGGCATGGCTGGCTGCACTAAATGTCCGAATGCCCATGTCACATAATAGCCATTGCCCTGCATATAGCCTTCCTCACGCTTGTCAGCTCCTACAATGTGGGCGATTTCCTTGGCTACGCTTGGTTTCTCTGCGATGATTGTCTTCATTGTCTGTTGTTTTTGTGACATCCGCAACCGTGGGATAGACGGTCGCAGATGTCGGTTGTTATGATGGATGATTAACTCTGTGGATCAAGTGGCGGCAACTACATCTTCACGCTTCTTGCCTTTCTCTTTGGCTTCTGTTCCTCGGCGTTCTGTTCCTTCTGCTGCTTTTCGTTCTTTGGCGCAGACTGTCCCGGAATCAGCGGCTCCTTGGTGTGCTTGGTCGCCTCATGGGTCTTGCCCTGCTCGTTGACGGCGACTTGTACCTTGTTCTCGTTGGTCGGAATCTGTTCCTTCGCCTGTTTGAGGTCTGGATTGTTGCGGTAGGAACGTGGCTGCATCTTGTCGAAGTCGAACTTCACGTAGGCGGTATAGGTACCGCTGCCGTTCTTGTTCGGCACTTCCTTGATCTCGATGGTCTTGCCTGCCACATAGTCGTCCTTCTGCTGCTCGGTCAGTTCCTTCTTGAAATAGGTGTTGAGTCGGCGGATGGTCCCGTCCTCATTGAGCCAGTGGTTGGGATCTTGCTGCTTCTTCTGACCACCCGCATCACCTTCTGCCTTCTGCTCCTGCTTGTCAGCGGTCTGCTTCTTGTCTCCATTCTGTTTCTGACCTTGTGCCTGTCTTGTGCTGCCAGGCACGAACTCCACGCCACGCTGTTCCACATTCACCTGCAGCAGCGGTGTAAACTTGCGCCCGTTGGCAAGCTCAATCTCCTTGCGAAGCGGAATACCTGAGTAGAGCACTCTCTTGTCGTCCTTGGTAATAGGTGTCTTGCCGATGGTATCGGGTATGCGCACCTTGTTGGTCGGGATGTCAACAATCTCATTGGTGAGACGGTCGATACTGATGAAATGAGGACGCAGCTCACCTGTATTCTTGTCGGGGAAATCCACTACCTTTCCGAGGTTGCCGTTCTGCAATAGGTTCTTCTTGTCCTCTGGAGTGAAGGTATAGCCTTTGTAAGCGACATCGAGTTTAGGCTCGTTGCGCACGAAATGCGGCACGAGTTGCAACTGGTCGTTATCGTCCTTGCGGAATGACAGACGGGCCTGTATCTCTATCTGTTCACCACCGAAGGTCGGCTTCACAATCACAAGCCCCGTCTTGCCGTAGTTGAGCAGGGCTTTCATATCCTTCTCATTCATACTGTTGAAGTCTATGCCATATTTGGCACCAAGTTCCTGCAGGTTCACATCGTTACCACTAATGAGGTTCTGCTTTACACCCGGAGCGGTCTGTGCCTGCTGTTCGGTTGCGGTCTGTTCTGGTTTCTGTTCCATGTCGTTCTCTTTTTCGTTGGTTTGTTCAGATGATACATTCTCTTTTTCTGTGTTAGCTTGCGTCTTGGACGCATCGTCCGATGATGCGGTTTCTTTCGCCTGACCTTCCGATTGCTTTGCCTCTTTCTCATAATTGGAGGTGTCAACCTTGTGGGCGGAAAGAATCTCCTTGTTAGCCTCCGGATCTTTCAGCAACTCCTTCATCACGCCAAGCAGGTTTTCTGCCTGGTCTGCCGCTATGCGGTAGAATCCGAATCGGCTTGGCTCCTTGCACTGGCGGAAGAAGTTTCTAAAGAAACTGTCCATCAAGTCACTGTTGCGGTCAAAACGCAGGAAGTCGGGCGTGTTCTCCGCCTTGGCGGGCGCTCGCTTCGGGGTGCCGTCTCTGCTGAGTCCGGCGACGACGCTGATCTCGCCCGTCTTCTCGTCACGGACTACCAGCACGTCCTGTTCATCACTCTTTTTCTTTTGTACCATAATTGTAAATTTTTAATGGTGAATACTGTTGTTATTTGAATTTCTGATGAATGCGAGTCAAGTAATGCTCCACATTCTCTTTCTTGAATTCTTTGACATTATTCTCTACAAACTGCATCACATCCTCTTCCGTATAGTATGTTTTCTGCCCCAAACGCTTGTAGGGAAGCACTCCCAGACTGCGATAGCGTTGAAGGGAACGAGGGGAGATTTGAAATAAGAGGCAGAGATCTTGGTTGTCGAGCAATTTTTCATTGATGGCAGAACTTCCTTTTTGCTCCGTCTCTCGTTCGTGTCTCAACATCAGCATGTCGTAGATGCCGTCTATCTTTTTGTGTAGGTCATGGAGATATAACTCCAGTTTTCTCAATGTTCCATCTTCCATGCTCATGTTTCCTTTGCTATTGTTCGTTCCTCAACCATTCTTTCTATGGCTTCAACTTGGTATCGGCATTGATTACCGATTTTAATAAAATCAATGCGGTTCTCTGAGCGCATTCGCTGCAAGGTGCGCTTGCTCACACCAAGCATCTTAGCTGCATCGTCATTGGTCAACATCGGCTTCAATCTCTTGCCCGTCAACTTCTCTTGAAATGCCATTTTTGCCAATCGCACGTACTGGACTATTTCTGTCAACTGTTCTGTCAGCTTTTTGAAGGCTGCACTTTCCATTGTTATTACTTCCATTCTAATTCCGTTTGAAATGTTATATAATTCGTTGTTTTGATTTCTCGGCGGCAAAATTAACCATTTGCGAAATACCCGTTTAACAACTCATTAATGACCCACGTATAATTTTCTTGATTTTTCTTGCCAAGCGGTCGGCAAACCCCAGAAAAGCACTGCCACAGTTATTCATTTTCATTGTTTTTCTACATACACACATTAACTTTGCACCCGAATTTGTTGAACCAATAAAACAGAGAATATGGAAGTAGTAACAATGGAAAAGAAGGCATTCGACTTGATGATGGCAAGATACGATGCCTTGGTAAAGAAAGTTGAGTTGCTGAAGCATAAGGCTAACGGCAAGCGTCTGAACAAATGGCTTACAGGTCATGAGGTCTGCCAGCAACTTCGCATCAGCCAGCGCACCTTACAAAAACTTCGTGACCGCCGTTTCTTGGGGCATACCCAGATAGGTCGCCAATTCTATTACTGCCCCGAAGAGGTCAAAGCCATCGTTCCGCTTATCGCCAGAATCAAATCGGTATAGCGTAAAGCCAAACTCGCCCAAGGCAAAGCCGAAAACTTCACCCTGGGCGAGCCAACACATTTTATATTCACCACTTAATCCAAATTGTAAACAATGAACATGAACCAACTTCTTACGCATGAGAGCAAGTCGATAGACACCGCCATGCAATCCTTGAAGAAAGCCAACAACTGGCTATCTTCATTCATCGAGTCCTACAGCCCACCTTTGGACGGGGAGCGATACCTCACCGACAAGGAACTCTCCGAGCTCCTGAAGCTTAGTCGCCGCACCTTGCAGGAATATCGCAAGCAAGGCATCTTGCCCTACATTATATTATGTGGCAAAACCCTCTATCCGGAATCCGAGATACAAACACTTCTCACTGGTAATTACCGCAAGCCGATAATCGACGGCACTGTTTCACAAGGGGAGGGTACTGCTTCATAATAGCGAAACAAAAATAGCGTACAGGGTACAACGATAAAAATCGTTCCTTCTGTACGCTATTATATTATAAAAGTGTAGGAATCTTATTAAAAGATGAAAGATTCTAACTTGCACCTTTTGGTGTCGTTCCGTTCATCACAATAATCATCGGATACTCGTGTTTTACTTGCTCTGCTTGGCAAACCTTGCGGTTCACAACCT
>ULQD01071221.1_pt1 | contig 14791 bp, 11 predicted proteins | sample 1954121 | NCBI WGS metagenome assembly ULQD01 (sample SAMEA4835646, study PRJEB28245) | human gut metagenome | biome: gut microbiome; material: fecal sample | place: Denmark | collected 2008 | reverse complement strand
ACTCCAACTCTTCACACCTCCCGTTTGCTTATTGAAGAAACTATACCACCACCTTTTTCCATAAACATAAGTAAGCAACAAAAAATCTTTGGTCTCTGCGATAGACATCATTAAGATATAGTTTTCTCGCCTGCTTTGCCGACTTATTTGATACTCGGAAACAGGTAACTTATACCGTCCCAGATTTAAATGATAACGGGGAAAGATGGAATCCAGACTTACTCCATAGATTGTATCGTTAATTACAGAATAAGCATTATAGGAATTATCATAAAACCAATGCCGTGGTCTATCAATCATCACAAACTGAGGACAATTCGCATAAAAACAGGATCCGAGATAAGGGCTTTGATTTGTCACAACAGTACCGTCAGCTCCTACAATACAAACAGTAGAAACATATTGAGGAAAGAATTGACCTTCCGGTATAAAACCAGGATAACAAACAATGTTGTTATTCAAAAGATCAAAATCAGCAGATGCACTCATCAATGCTTCAAAATCTTTGGACGGAACTATCTTTTGAATAAATTGATTATCATGTACCCGATATACAAAAAAGCCACTACGATAAGCAGCTTTTACATATACAAGACTATCCGTAGCTGAAAAACCAAGTATTGTATTTGTTTCTCCCGGCCCTTGTCCCAATTTTCCGAGTGAACGAATATAAGCTCCATCTCTACTAAACATTTTTATTAAAGAATTCTCTCCATCACTCTTGACAAAAAGGAAGTGAGGAGTTAATTGTATCTTAGAAATATAACCTATCAACGACTGATCGGTTGTTTCAGGTTTAATATATTCCACATCCTCTATAAACAGACTCATCAACAGTTCTTCACCACAGTCGGAAAGATGATCAGCTAAATTGATTTCACGAAAGGCCTCTACGTGGAACTGCGTATTACTGGCGACAGATGATTGATCATTGTTCTTCCTGCTCTGGCAAGCAATAAAGATACAAAACAGACCTAATATACAACTCAAAGACTTATACATATCATTAATTCATATCGTTTATGAAAAATCACTAATCAACATCGTAATCTAATCCTTCAAAACATAAACAGTACATTCAGTATTCTTATAAGAGTTTTTTCCCGTAAGTAACTTTAGTCTTTCAATTTATAGAAAGCAATAATCGGATTATCATCCTCTCCCATTTCATCAAGAAGCTTCAGTAGTTCGGCCTGCTTCTCAGGGAACTTGACCTTAGCTTCAGTGACGTTGCGCCTCACCTGATCCAAATTATCCGGAGTGATTGCGAAGTGAAAACAGTTTTCGCCTACATTATCGAAGTCTTTGAACGATTGAGAGCCGTCAATATCATTCGTTATACCCGGTGCATCGAGTATCATCCAATAATGAGCTTTAAAAGGAGTTTGCTCCCAAGAGTCGATCTTCTCCGTTTTTTTATCGTATCGGCTGAACCATAACTTTTTATCAAACCAAAATTTTAAAAAAAGAAACTCTTTAGTTTCATAAACACTTTGCATCAGAACAAAATCTCCCCAACCATAATCATGAGTAGGATCATATCTTCCGGAAGGCAATTTATATTTTCCAAGAGAAAGATGGTAACGGGGAAAGATAGAATCACAAGTTATGCCGTAGATCGTATCATTAATAAACGAATAAACGTTACTTCTTCCACGATAGAGCCAAGAAGGATCAGAAGATAATTGTACTATTTCCTTATCACCAGAAGATAAGTAAGGGATTTGCTCCATCAATGTCTCCCCTTTTCCATTCGCAACACAAGCGCTTATGAATGTCTTACTATTATCAGGCAAATAAACAGTACCGGGATAATAAACCAAACAATCTCCCATTACATCGATGGTCCAACTAAAAAAGACAGGCCATTTTAAAGAAAACTCTTTGACAAAGCTGTTATCCCGCATATCATAGACTGTCAGGCTACCATTACGGCTGAACGGATAAATAAATACCAAACTATCACTGACTGTGAAACAGTGAATATTAACTATCTCTCCAGGACCCTGACCTACATGACCGATTTTACGGATAAACTTTCCCGAAGTATCAAACATCATGACATGCCTCTGATTTCTTGAATAAATAAAGACAAACTTCTCCGTCCGCTTTAGCTGCTTTATATCACCGACTAATATATTATCCTGCGTTTCCAGTTTCACATACTCCACATCTTTCACGATGTCACTCAGCAGTAAAGGCTTGCCGCAATCTTTCAGGTTGTTAGCAAGATCAATTTCTTTAAAGGTTTCCTCGGTCGGTAAAGCGTTATCATCCACCATATCCGGAGAAGAAGACTTGCTGCCACAAGCAGCAAGAAAAAACAATACCAAAAACAATGCGATATAATCTAACTTCATAGGACGATAATTTATAGGTTATTACTAATAGTTGGATTTAAGTTTCCCAATCATAAGAATGTCATTATCATTTTCGTGCAAACTATTTTTCAAACCAGTGGCTCGCTTACGTATTTCAGGCTTTAAATCAGTTTGGGCAAGAACTTTATCTAAAGCATCCATCAGTTCAAGAGGATCGTAAGAGATACAGACATAACCGTTGCGCATAGTCAAGAAAGGATAAGAAAGTCCCAAAAAGTCATTTGTAAAACGATCAATACGCTTCACACTACCATCTTTTTTAGAAACACGAACATTAAATACAGTCATACGAACGGGAGAACCATCTGATGGCATTTTAGCCGGTCCAATAGTTACTCTACTCCAATAATATTCCGGAGTCTCATGCAATGACGTTACAATATATTTATCCTCCTGCATTACATTATCCAAAGTAAAACAAGGTTTCAATACATTATTAGCAATATCATAGTGATATAGAGTATCAGGGCGTGTACGCCCGACAACCTGACAAAGGGAAAAAGAATAGGCATCAACATTCCGGGGAGCCAATACTTCATTGCTATAATCCGGCACAATTGCATAATTTACAGCAAATATTTTTTGCAAGATATTCCCCTTAAAATCTTGTACCCAACATAGATTCTTACTGATCGGTGCTTTTGGATTTCCTATATCAGTAAAGGGAAGAACGACCACTACAGCTTTTTCATTTTCCAAATCTATCCAAATGGAACTCTTCGTTATCGTTTCCGGCAATGAAATACTCTCTTTCGATAAAAATCGGCCTTTAAGATCAAAAAATAACATTTTTTGATTCTCGGCAATAGCTACACGTCCCTGCTTTTCATCAAGAAATCTATTCACAGCATATTTATACTCTCCGGGGCCTTGACCAACTCCACCTATATCAGCCACATATCGTCCTTTACGAGTAAATAATTTCAAAGCAGAAACGCCATCCGGCTCTATTAAAATATAATTGCTTGAAACATCAATACCAGAAGGATAAGTGGCAACCAATGCCTCTTCTCTACCATCCAACTTAATAATTTCCAATGATTCTATCAAATCAGAAAACAACATTTCCTCACCCTTTAATTTCTCTATTTCCGGTAAATCGACAGCGTAAAAGGCGGAACCTTCTTTTATATCCCTCTCTTGGGGTATAAACAAAGAACATGAGGAAGCAGACATTGCAACCGAAAAAAGAGATAGAAACGGGTAGAAAAAGTGTCTTGCCTTCATATAAAATAGATTTTAGTTTAAAACAAAAGCATACAGTCCTAAAAACATGCCGAAATATACGAATAATTCGTAGAATATCATTTTTTAGGAATATGTTTATTAACACTATTAACAAAATTACCAAAAAGCAAATGGTTCTTCAGAAGTATTAACCTCCTACTTGATTATTTTCTAAATAATAGAAGAATATTTTGTTTTTCGGAAAATAAATAATATCTTTGTGTCAAATTAATGTGTTATGAGAATAATATCATTTGCAGCCATAAGAAATTACGCCAAAAAGCACGCTGATGCTGATGTACCTTTGCGTGATTGGTATAAAAAAACAGAAAAGGCAGATTGGTCGTGTTTGGCTGATATAAAGCAAACATTCAATAGTGTTGACTATGTAGGTAATGATAGATTTGTCTTTAACATCAAAGGCAATGATTACAGGCTGGTTGCTATGATTTTGTTTGCTGCTAAAAAAGTGTTTATCCGTTGGATAGGTACTCATAAAGAATATGATAACAAAGATTGTTCAAATGCTTAAATTTGTTTGGTATGGCAAAGATAAAAACAGAAAAACAGTACAAGGCAGCTTGTTCAAGAATTGAAGAACTGCTTAAGGTGGTTAGTAATGATACTCCAACCGATGATAAAAACTTCCTCGAATTGGACTTGATTTCCGATTTGGTTGCAGACTATGAAGAGGAGCATTTCCCTATAGAAGCTCCTTCTTTGGTGGATGTTATTAAGCTTCGTATGTATGAAATGGGGCTTACCCAAACAAAACTGTCAGAATTGTTAAATGTAAGTCCTTCCCGGATTAGCGAATACCTTTCAGGAAAGTGTGAACCAACCTTGAAAGTTGCTCGTGAAATAAGCCGGAAGCTAAATATTGATGCTAATATAGTGTTGGGGGTATAAGTGTAAGTTTTTGTCGTGATATATTTTAGGCGTGATTCCATTTTTAGGTTTCACGCCTTTTTTATGTCATTTTACGACAATCGCTTCATTGTCGTGTATCACCTATCTACCTGAGTTCGGGATAAGAAATTAGTGTATAAAATTGGTAATCATATGATTAATTTGTATTTTTATGGTGTTCTAAATCAACAAATTGGAACTGTTTTTCTAATTACTTATCCCGAACTCAGGTAATAATTCGTAGAATATCATTTTTTAGGAATATGTTTATTAACACTATTAACCATATTTTCAAGGGATAAACAAGGGATGAACAGGTTCTTAACTTCCCGGATGTACGAAGTTAAGATCCTCCCTGTACGAAGTTAACTTTAACATTGTGTTAAAGTTAACTTCGTATAGAAAGGATATTAGTAACATATTCTACTGGTTATTAGCCTATTAGAAAGAAGATGCAATAAACAGATATAAATCTGTCGATCGTGTGAGACAGAATGGAACTGACGTAATACTTATTCTGATAAGTACAGAAGAATGATAATTACCGGAAAAGCTTATCGATCTCTTCTTCTTTTATGGTAGTCAGCACCACGCGTCCGTCCGGCGTATAGTTGGGTGAAGGACAGGCAAACAGATTATCGACCAAACTGACCATCTCTTCGTTGCTCAGCACCTGCCCATAGACAATGGCAGCCGCACGGGCAAGAGTCAACGCAAGGATATCCTGAATTTCTTCTTTGACATCATTGCCTTTCTCCATAGCGGTGTGCAGCATGCTACGTACCAAATCGACCGGATTCAGCCCGTCGATGCCTGAAGGTACTCCGTTAATGGCATAGCTGCCGCCACCAAGATCACTGAGATCAAAGCCCACTGCGGATAAATCGTCCATGATACTTTGCAACACAGCCGCCTCGGAAGCCGGAAGTTGCAGGATTTCCGGGAAAAGAACACCTTGTGAGAATCCCTGCTTCTGCTGAATCTGGGCACGATAACGGTCAAAGAGCACACGGATATGTGCGCGATGCTGATCGATCAACATCAATCCGGACTTCACGGACGTAAGGATGAAGCGCCCTTTGAACTGCAAATGCTGCGTACCTTTTTCAATCACGGCCGGCTCACCGACATAAAGAGTTTCGGGAGCCGCTGTAGCAATGCTCTCTTCTTCGATCACCGCAAACTCTTCCGATTCAGGATCGGAGTCGGAGAAAGGCTGATTCATCTTACTGGCTTTCTCAAGACCGCCATACAAATCTTCCCAGTCCACTTTCGGACGGGAGTAGTTGCCTCCACCGGAAGAAGAGGAGGGCTTGAACGGGTTGAAATCGGAATTGAAATGTACCTTAGGCGGCGCGGGAGGCAGATTCTGTTCAAAAGCAGGAATATCGGGCATGTCCTCCGTATCGAAATCGATAGAAGGTACAGCATTGAACTTGCCCAATGACTCCTTGATCGAAGCAGAAAGAATCTGCCAGATAGCCTGCTCGTTTTCAAATTTGATCTCTGTTTTGGTAGGATGGATATTCACATCGATGTTGGCAGGATCGACTTCAAAGTAAATGAAATAAGAAATCTGTTCGCCTGCGGGAATCAACTGTTCGTAAGCATCCATCACTGCCTTATGGAAATAAGGATGACGCATATAGCGCCCGTTCACAAAGAAATACTGATGGGCGCCTTTCTTACGGGCTGTTTCGGGTTTGGCTACATAACCCGAAACTTTCACCATTGTAGTGTTGACTTCTACACTGAGCAGTTGTTGGTTAAGTTTCTTGCCAAAAACAGAAAGAATACGTTGCCGCAAATGGCAAGCGGGAAGATTGAACAGTTCGGAGTCATTGCTATACAGTGAAAAAGCAACCTCAGGATGTACCAGGGCAATACGTTCAAATTCGGCCAGAATATTACTGAGCTCGGTGGAGTTAGCCTTCAGAAACTTACGCCGGGCAGGAATATTGAAAAAGAGATTCTTAATAGAAAAATTGCTTCCTTTGGGACAAGACACCGCTTCCTGACTCTCCACTTTGGAACCCGCAATGATAATCTTGGTTCCCAGCTCTTCGGATTCGGGACGTGTTTTCAGCTCGACCTGAGCAACGGCGGCAATGGAAGCCAATGCTTCACCGCGAAACCCCATCGTGCGAAGGGCAAACAGATCGGATGCTTCACGGATCTTTGAAGTGGCATGCCGCTCGAAAGAGAGGCGTGCATCGGTTTCGGACATTCCCTTACCGTCATCAATCACCTGTATACAGGTTTTACCTGCATCGGTGACCAACACATGAATATTCTGCGCCTCAGCATCGATGGCATTTTCGACTAACTCTTTGATGACAGATGCCGGACGTTGTATCACCTCTCCGGCAGCTATCTGGTTGGCAACCGAATCGGGTAATAAATGAATGATATCGCTCATAATAGATTTAGCTTTGACTGTTTTAGTTTATAGGACTTAGAAAGACCAACTGCCGGTCTGCAAATAATGCCACAGAAAAATAAGCAGGGCAATGATAGCCAGAATTACTCCCAAATGGGCGGGTTTACGTCCGCTCTCTTTACGACGCTTCAGGTGTGTGGTACCTTCGATAAACTTCCCGCGAATATCTTCGGGAGAAAATTCTTTCTCGGGCAATATTCCCAGATCACGCTTGGCATCTTCTTCCATTTTTGCCAGTTTTTCTTTCCTCTCGTCCACATAGATATATTGATGATTAAATCCACGCGGCTTTCGTACATTGAACATTCCCATAGCTATTTCATATTAATTATTTCACGTTTCGGACCACTAATAGCTTTACGTTCGGTTTTACGCAAAGCCTCACCGGCCTTTTTCCCTCTCCAGTTGAAAATGTCTTCTTTGCTTAAAGGACGGACATAATCAAACCAACTAAAGGTGGGCAGTTTCATTTTGTCGGGCGGAATCTGATCCATCGGATAAAGAATGCAATTAGACTGAGGACTCATAATCATTTTTACCATTTTCCGATCTTTAAGAAACAAATTAATCAAACTTGTCTCAGAAGTATTCAGCCCAATCATTGTACTGTCTTTTTCCTCTGGATAATAATTCAATAGTACATTTCCAATTATATCAATCTTGCGAGCTTCACCTTCGGCAAAGTAAGCCTTGATCTCTTTTCCCGAAATCTGATTAAAATGAATGGAGTCTTTCTGTTCTACCGTAAGTGCCTGATTGATGATATGGGCCCAATCAATCGTACTGTCATTCATATAGACCTTAATCTCTTCACCCAACAGTTGTTGCCCTTCGTTCCAAAGAATAGGATCGCGATACATAGTAAGGCAGGAATCTTTCGTATTGAAAACCAAAGAGTCGCAAACACCCTGCAAATCGATGCTGTACATACGCACTTTGTGGAAAGCACGCATCTCACGGAAAAGGGAGTCTGTGTCAAGATTATAACTATTCATCAGTAATGTATCGGCATGCATGAAAAGACTGTCGCCACGCGAATAATCCACAGCCACGGCACGCTTGGTGGCGAGGGCATTCTGCTTCAGCTCGTCATAATAACAATAATCGCCGGTAAGCATGTTCTTATTCACCGTATCATTCATCTGCACATTATCGAACGCTTCGCCATAGCCGGCTTTACGGTCATAGAAAAGGCTGTCTCCGGTCAATCGCTTGCCATCATTGGTCAGTACTGAGCGATCCAGCAGTTCGGCTTGTCCGGAAACCGTATTGTAAATGCCACGTTCGGAGTAGATGTGATTTTGTTCACTGACAATATCAGAGGGGCCCAGGATGGTGGCAATCTTCGTATCCGTGCTATACTTCAGGGTATCGGAAGTCAGTACAAAACGGGGATTAACAAGCTTGACGTCGTGATTGAAAACGGATAGTTTGGTGGCGGGACTGTATTCGCCCCAATCAGAAGTCAGCACGTTTTCTTCATCCATCAAGGTGCCTCCATCAAAATAATAGCCCAAATTGTACAAACGGTCATAATTCAGACTATCTGTCAACAGGGTAGTATTCCGGTTGATCATTTTTACATTCTCACGAAGCTGCGCTATCTGGGTCATGCCGTCATAAAACAGATAATCACCATAGATGAAAAGGGTATCCCCCTGCTCCATACGCACATTACTGAATGCTTCGAAAGAATTGGTTTTCTCGTAAATCAAGGCACTGTCACAATACATGTACATGCTGTCATGACGCAACTTGACCGAACCGATCAGCACCTGAACATCGGGGCGGGCCAACTTATCGGCCTGTCCCTGATCGGCATGAAGCAAGTCGACACGTGTTTTCTTTTTACCCTGTGCCTTTTCCGGTTCAACTTTCTGCTCCGGCTGCGCTTTCTTGTCATGCTGAGGTTTCTTGTCCTGAGCCATCAGAAAACATACAGCAAGCAGGCATAGAGTACCCGCTAAGAGAAATCTATGCCTGCCTTGGAATTTATTTTCTTTATTGAATCTAAACATATCAAAATAGGATCAGTCTTTTTTAATCCACCCCGGATATTTAAAATCGCAACGCTGCCATGCCGGATTAATACGTACGTATGTATGCTTCTGTTTTTCAACGATCCATTTCTGCAACGCTTCTTCGCGACGCTTGTCGAGCACGATTTCTTTCAGGTTCTGGTAGTCATCGGTGATCGTGGCTTTATGCCCGTTGATACGTGACTTCAGTTTAACAATGGCACAAACTTCCTTACCATCTTTAGGATTGACCATCGTAAAAGCTTTGGAAATCTCACCGATATTCATTTTATCCACCACTTTAGCAATCTCCTGCGGCAAATCCTGCATTTCGAATTTAGCGGTCTGGTTCTGCGGGTTCTGCATCAGACCGTGGTTGTTGCGCGTATCTTTATCCTGAGACAAAGCAGAAGCAGCCTGATCAAACGTAAACTTATCGCTACGGATATCGTTGGCAATAGAGTCGAGACGCGCATTGGCTTCATCCAACTCCTTATCCGACACTTTGGGCTTCAACAGGATATGACGGGTGTTGATACGGTCGCCACGTTTTTCGATCAACTGGATGATATGGAAACCATACTCAGACTCTACGATTTTAGAGATCTTCTTGGTATCCTGCAAGTTGAAAGCGACATTGGCGTATTCGGGAACCATCTGCCCTTTACCCATAAAACCGGTTTCACCACCTTTGATAGCAGAGCCGCGATCTTCGGAATACAGCAGGGCAAGCGTAGAGAAATCACTTTCACCCTTATTGATACGGTCGGTGTATTCACGCAAGCGTCTTTTTACATCTTCAATTTCGGCAACAGGTATTTTAGGCTGCTGCGTAATAATCTGTACTTCTACCTGGGTGGGGACGTAAGGAATACTGTCCTGGGGAAGCTCCTTAAAGTAACGGCGTACTTCCGCCGGAGTCACTTTGATATCACCTACCAGTTTCTGCTGCATCCTTTGTACAATCAATCCGTCACGGGCATTCTCGCGCATGGCTTCACGAATCTGTGTAGAGGTCTTATTAAACTCTGCTTCCATTCTTTCTCTGCTACCCAAAGCCTGAATATAATTACTGATCTGATAGTCGACACGCTGTATGACTTCTGCCTCGGGCACTTCGATACTGTCGAGCACAGCCTGGTGCATATAAAGTTTCTGTACGGCCAACTCTTCGGGAATCACACAATAAGGATCACCATCAAACTTACGCCCTTCATACAAAGCGGCCAGTCGTGCTTCTTCCACATCGGACTTCAGGATAGCTTCGTCGCCAATGACCCAAACCACTTCGTCAATCACATTGTCCTGTGCATAGGATGCCACGTTAGCAACCAGTGCCAAGGCAAACATAACAACAAACTTAAAGTTCACAAACTTCTTCATTCTGTGTATTTAATAATTTATAATCTTCTTTCTTTTTACTGCACGCTCGTACAGATCGTCTTTCACTTGTTTCATAAAGTCAACCCGCTTGATGTTGACAAGCATATCCTTGACTTTCGGCTGGGGAAATTCATAAGGTTCCTGTTTGGCCGCCACACGGAAATCACTGATATTCAGAAAATAGTAAAATGCCGTATCTTTCAGTTCAATATGGCGGTTTTTATCCATATAGGCTTCAGGGGATTCCGCTTTCAACGGGATCATATCCAGCACATCGGCCACCCGCACCCATTTATCATAAAAATACTCATACTTCACTGCGTTTTGCAAACTATACTTTTCCAAATGCTCAACAGCATCCTGAGTCTCCGTCTTGTACCACTTACGCACGTTGCCCAGTTGGGGAGCGGTCAGAGGAACTTTGATAAACAGACCTTTCATCAATGGACGGTCCAACTTAAACAGTTCTTTGTTCTTTTCGTAATAGTCTGCTATTTCTTGTTCGGGGATCTCGCCCGACAATTTCTGGCTGATTAGTTCTTGCTGATAAGTATGCATGATCAATGCTTTCCGGTAATTCTCGACCAACTTATCGATTTCTCCGTTATCGGGAATATTGCTTTGCGCCTGATTGAACAACAAAACATCTTCTACCCAGCTACGGACGTAGTGCTCGGCGAAAAGAAGACTGTCATCTTTTGACAAACCGGCGGGGAGCACGGCCTGAAGGTCTTCTTTGTACAAAAAGTCTCCATCGACCTCTACCAAAGGAGTCTGTCCTTTGTGGTCATGCTTGTCGGCACACGACGCACAGAAAAGGAGAGAGATTAGCAGAAGGCCCGTTTTTCGCATTGTCAACTGAATTATACTTAATTTAAGGTACGAAGATAATACAATAATTCGTTGCATCAGTGATTATTAACCGTTTTTAAAACCTCTTGGTTAATTTCAACCTTAGCTGAAGCTCTGAGACGTTCTGTCCAAAGTGCATCCAGATGATTCTGATAATCCCGGATCAATTGGGGAATGATCTCATGGTAGGACTCCGGCCCTTTCTTTTTCTCACCTAGAACAACAGTAAAAGGATAGGACTTTAAGGGTTCGAAATCTCTTTTTTTAAACACTAACTTATCAACAAAAACATTATCACCTTCGGCAAAAGTTCCTTGTTCTATCCGGATAGTGGCTGGCGAAGCAGGAGTATTAAACGTCAGGCGGATGGCGTCTTTCCACTCTTCCTCGGGAAGTTTCTTCAAGAATTTACGTGCACTTTTCAGAGTCTTTTTATGGGTTCCATGCAATACGGCACCCCTGTAACGGGGCGAATCCCAATTGTAATCGGTCCGGTGTTCCTTAAAAAAGGCTTTCAGCGCAACAGAATCGGACAGACTGACCTGACGCGATTCGCGACGGGTTATAGCGGCTAAAAGCAGATCGTCACGGCGCTGTTGCAAGGCCAGTCGGAAATCAGGATACTTCTGTTCAAGGCGATTGTTTTCGTAATCAAGAATTGATTTCACAACAAAGGCATTCAATTGTCGTTTTATCCCCATGGGATGGGCATCGGCAAACCGTTCAAAGTCTTTCCCGGTAAAGCTTTTTCCGTCCAGCGTAAAAAGAGTGCGGGAAGTCCTGCCCAAGGCAAGCAACTCTTCCATCCCGGCCTTGTCCGGAGTATATTGACAGGTACTCTTCAACTTGTTCACCCATAACTCAATTTCTTTATCCGTACCCGGGCGACGGGAGAGTTTATGAATCAATTCTCCGCGTATCTGTTCGAATGGAGGAATTTCCCGCCTGCCTGTCACCTTGACAATCTGTATACCCTTGGGTGTAAAAAACGGCTTTGAATACTCTCCATCTTTTAAAGAGAAGGCTACTTCTTCAAACTCCTGCGAAGTCTGCAACCAACCCATCCAAAACTCTTTCTTATCATCCGAGTGCTTGTTTACCAGAGTCTTAAAGTCAATACCGGGATGGGCCTCCAAGACATGATAGAGTGAATCCATCAAGTTCTGTGCCTCCCGCAAATGATGGGGTAAGGCAGTCTGCGGAAGATAACGGAAAATACGCATAACCTTAACTTCGCCGGCAGCAGAGCGGGTTTTCATCTGATCGTAAAGTTTCTTTGCGTAGGCCTCATCGGTAGCAGAATCGGTAAGATAGGACCTGGATAAGGCTCGATGATAATTCTCCATCTCTGTACGAAAATCAGAAACAGTATCCAATCCGGCTTTTTGCGCTGCAGACAACTTCAACTTCATATCGACAAAAAGATCGGCACAGCGTTTCAGAGTCTCCTTCCCGGCTATTCCCGAAGGTTTATTCCGGTGGCAGAAACGCTCAAACTCCGAACGGGTAATATCTTGCCCATTAATCCGCATCAATACCGGATCTTGCTGGGCATGGCCGGCAATCGCCCCAAACAAACAGGTCAGTGTTCCAACCAGAATCTTCTTCATATCATTCTACATTCAGATGTTCATATCAAAACAAAAAAAATGAGCGGATGTTACGGAGCACCTCCAAAGGTGATCCGTTCAACCCGCTCAATCGATATTTTCAAAGAATATCTGCCAATATTCCTTTTGTCTTTTTACTATCTATTACTCCGGACGGCTGTAATTAGGCGACTCACTCGTAATCGTCACATCGTGCGGATGGCTCTCCATAACCCCGGCATTGGTGATGCGGGTAAACTTGGCATCATGCAGTTTCTCGATGTCGGGAGCACCACAATATCCCATACCGGCACGCAGACCACCGGTCAATTGGTAAATCACTTCATACAAAGTTCCTTTATAGGGCACGCGGGCGGCAATTCCTTCAGGAACCAGTTTCTTTACGTCCATCTCGCCACTCTGGAAATAACGGTCTTTTGAACCATTCTCCATTGCTTCGAGCGAGCCCATACCACGGTATGACTTAAACTTACGGCCATTGAAAATAATCGTTTCACCCGGACTTTCTTCTGTTCCGGCAACCAATGAACCAATCATAACGCTATATCCTCCGGCAGCCAGGGCTTTCACCACATCGCCCGAATAACGGAGTCCGCCATCGGCGATCAAAGGAATGCCCGTTCCTTTCAAAGCTTTCGCAACATCATAAACAGCCGAGAGCTGAGGTACGCCCACTCCGGCGACAACACGTGTCGTACAAATGGAACCCGGACCGATACCTACCTTCACACCATCGGCTCCGGCTTCCACCAAAGCTTTGGCTGCATCCCCCGTAGCAATATTACCAACTACGATATCAATGTCGGGATAGCGTTTTTTAGCTTCGCGCAGCGTGTCGATCACTCCCTTTGAATGTCCGTGGGCCGTATCGATCACAATGGCATCGGCGCCGGCATCTACCAATGCCTGCATACGGTCGAATGTATCAGCCGTCACACCCACACCGGCAGCAACACGCAGGCGGCCCTTCGAGTCTTTGCAAGCCATGGGTTTATCCTTGGCCTTTGTAATATCTTTGTAAGTCACCAGTCCGATCAACTTTCCTTCTTTGTCGACTACCGGTAATTTCTCAATCTTATGGTACTGCAAAATCTGTGAAGCCGCTTCCAGGTCGGTTGACTGATTGGTAGTCACCAGATTTTCTTTTGTCATCACCTCGTCGATACGCTTATCCATGTTACGCTCGAAACGAAGGTCACGATTTGTTACAATACCGACTAAATATCTATTGTCATCCACTACCGGAATACCACCGATTTTATATTCGGCCATCAATGCGAGGGCATCGCGTACGGTAGATCCTTGCTTAATAGTGACAGGATCATAAATCATACCGTTCTCGGCACGTTTCACGGTAGCCACTTGCTTAGCCTGTTCTTTAATGGACATATTCTTATGAATCACACCGATTCCTCCCTCACGCGCAATGGCAATGGCCATCTTAGCTTCGGTAACCGTATCCATGGCAGCAGTTACAAATGGAATCTTTAACTCAATGTTTCTTGAAAACTTTGTCGAGAGATCGACAGTGCGCGGTAAAACTTCAGAATAAGCGGGGATCAACAATACATCATCATAAGTCAACCCGTCCATTACAATCTTATCAGCAATAAATGACATAGGGCTATGCGTTTAAAAATTATTGCGTGCAAATATACAGTTTTTATTCAAGACTGCATAAGTGCACGCAATTTTTTTCGCTTTTTTTAATTAGCCATTTCGGAGATAAACTTGATACGAACCAGACGGACTTCTTCTTCAGTAAATTCGTCACCGAGTTCGTCGAGCGCATCGTCAATCTTATCTGTTGTCGACTCCTTGAAATAATCATAGATGTCAAGCATGTGGTCTTCGTCCATAATCTCATCCAGGAAGTAATCAATATTCAACTTAGTACCCGAATAAACGATTGCCTCCACTTCATCGAGCAATTCGCTGAACTCAATACCCTTGGAAAGCGCAATATCATCC
>ULQD01029082.1_pt1 | contig 14839 bp, 24 predicted proteins | sample 1954121 | NCBI WGS metagenome assembly ULQD01 (sample SAMEA4835646, study PRJEB28245) | human gut metagenome | biome: gut microbiome; material: fecal sample | place: Denmark | collected 2008 | reverse complement strand
CGGCCCTCCACTACCTTGTAGCCGGGGATGCTTTCGCCGTTGAGCATGACTTCGAGCGCTCTCTTTTTCACGGCCTCATACCACGTCACAAGGTCTTCACCTTGCGAGAGGACGATGCCCACTTCCTCCGGGGACAGGATGGCTACGTTATGGCCCGCAACGCAATCTTTGAAGTCGTCGAAGGCGCTGATGTGCTGATTCGCCTGAGCCTTGCACATACCGTTGGCCCTACAGAACCGGCACCACTCGCCGGCGTGATATTCACCGAAGCCCATGAACGCCATCTGCGCCTTGGGCTTGATGCTTTCACCCCACGCCAGCAGCTCGTCCACGCTGCAAGTCCACCCGCCGTAGGCGTTGATGCGGGGCTGGTCGATGTAAACCGTGACGTTCTTCAGAGCATCACCGAACAGCGGCTGGTAGAGCTTCAGCGCACCGAGAGCGTACAGCATGAGCTGGGGGTTCTCCTCGGGGCTGACAGGGACGCCCTTCCCGTGCTTGTAGTCCGTGATGATGAGGGTATCGCCACCGAACATCACGCAGTCACAGCGACCAAACGCCTCCGGGACGTAATCGGAGATGTCCACCTTGACCTCAAAGGCGATGTACGGTTCATTGGCGAACTCCATCGCCCGCTCGGTCAGGTGTTCCACGTAGGTCTCAGCCGTGTGGAGCATCTCATCATCCCATACCTCATCGGTCTTCAGCTTCTTGATGACACGGTTGTACTCAGCAGCCTTCGCCTTCTTGAACTTCTTCTTGGCGGCGATCTCGCAGACGCTGTGAGCTACCGTCCCTTCGTGGGCGTACTCACTGGGCTTCTCAGGGAGCGTCGCTTCAAGTCGCGGTGCAAGTGGGCAGTTCAGCCAGCGATGGGCGCTGGACGGGGAAAGCAAGGCATGGTCACTCATATCTTCGCCCCCAGCTCTCTCAGGCCGGTAGCGAACGCGCCGAGCTGCTCAGGCTTCAGGTCCATGACGGCGTTTGCGCCGAAGGACATCAGCAGGTTCCGCAGCTCATTGACCTTGCCAGCATCCATGAGCGTCGCACCGGCGGCCATGATTTGGTCAATCGTGTACTGAGGCGGCTGTGCCAGCGGGACATTGGGTGCGGGGTAATTCGGAGTAGCCTGAGCAACGGGACCGGGGCTGGGCAGCGGGTTAGGCTGAACAGGAGCGGCGGGCGCAGGAGCCGGCATCGGAGCAGGTGCAGGTGCAGGGTCGGGAGCCGGAGCAGCAGTCTGAGGATTCGTCATGGGCTGCTGCGGTGCTGCCACCGCGCCCTGCGGGGGCGTGAGCTTCGCGCCGCCCATCGCAGCAGCAAGGTTGTTGAGCGCCCCGACAAGTTCCGGTGCCTCAATAGTGATTCGCATTTCGAGCATGGTTTTGTCCTCCTTAAAAAGTTGTTCAATATTCGCTTCTGAATACATTCTCCCGATTCTCACCGGCCTCGAAGTACAGAAGCTCCGACAGCGGCTGGCAACCGCCGGCGTACCAATCAGATAGAGCTTGCTCTGCTACAGCGTAATCGTTCTCTGACACTGGCCTCGATTGACGCCAGTAGCCGTCAAACTGGTTCGGCGCAGACACGACATCCAAAACTGTATCGCCGCCAAAATTTCCGGCGCTTACCCGATTCAGGATGACCTCGCATACGAGACGCTTGTCCTGCTCCTTGTCCTCATAGCACTCACCTGCAAGGGTCAGGACCATAGCCTCGACGTCCTCATCCGACCACGGAACCTCTGGTGTAGCACTCACCATCGGTGGGGCGCTCGGCTTTGGAGTGATTAACGCATACTGCGTTTTCTCCACAACAGGGTCTGGCAAGCTCGTGTTTTGCCCTCCATCGTTGCAGGACGTGAGAAAAAGGGATACCGCGATCACGGCTACTGCGAGGGCCGGTTTTGTAACTTTGGCTATTTCAATAGTCTGCTGGATTTGAGCAAAACGAAGGAGGACAACATCATGGAAATGCAGGAGGTCATCAGCAGAGCCGAGCGGAATATTCGTCAGGCGCTGCGGGATTATGGCGCTCATACCAGCCAGACAGACGTGTTGGACGACGTAACGGACGAGTTCATATATCGCCTCGCAGCCGACAGCAGCTACGCAAAGCAAGGCTTGCGGAAATTGTTCAGCAAGTCTCCGGTCTGGAATGAGGAGCTGGATGCGCTGGTCATCAACGGGACGCGGACGCATGACCCGGACTACGACCGGATTCACCGGTTGGCGATGCAGATTTTGGAGAAGCCGTTCAAGTCGCTGGACTACGACTACAACGACATTCCGAAAGCGATCTGCTTTTTCTCGAACCCGGACGCCAGCGAGCGCGACAGGGAGAGTTACATCGAGGCCATCAGGAAGTTGGCCCCGAAAGCCTACACGCCCACGAAGAAGCCGAGCCGCGTGTTCAAATCGCTGTGTGTGGCGCTGGGCGTAGCGGACGAGACTGCTGGCAGCGAGTTCCAGAGGCTCTACGCTCAGTTCGCCGATGAGCTGAGTGCCAAGCAGATTGGCTTCAAGCTGTTCGTCAGCATCAATCCGGCGCACTTCATCACGATGAGCAACCCGAAATGCGACAGCCGGGGCGCGACCCTCACGAGCTGCCATTCGTTCAACTCGACCGAGTACAGCTACAACAACGGCTGCACCGGATATGCGCGGGACGAGACCAGTTTCATCGTGTTCACAGTGGCCGACCCAACGGACCCGGAGACGCTGAACAACCGGAAGACCACGCGGCAGGTGTTCGCCTACCGGCCCGGCAGCGGACTGCTGTTGCAGAGCCGGATGTACAACACCGCCGGTGGTGTCTACGGAGCTGCTGAGGATTCCAAGCTCTACCGCGATTTGGTGCAGCGCGAAATCTCGATGCTGGAAGATGTGCCGAACCTGTGGAAGACCTACTCGTCCATCGGGGATAAGGCCGACCTCGTTGTCGCGGGAGAAGGCTTTGGCGGGTATCAGGACTGGACGTATGAGAATTTCGACGGCCACATCAGCATCCGTGCTGACTGTGATGAGGAGACCGTGGACCCGTTGGACATCGGCACTCGCGGCCTGTGCATTGTCTGCGGATGTCCAATCAGCGATGGTCTTTACTGCGAAGACTGCAAGAATGGCGGGGATTGTTGCTGTGACGAGTGCGGCGGCTATTTCGATGGGGACGATATGCGGGACGTCCGAGATTCGCGGGGCAACTGGATCTCGGTCTGTGAGAATTGCCGCGATGAGTATTACACCTACTGCGATGAGTGTGAGGAATACTGGCCGAATGACTGCGTGAGCTATATCGACGGCGTGGACTACTGCGACAGCTGCCGCGATGAATACTGCGAACGGTGTGAGGAATGCGGCGAGTGGCACCGCCGGGATAATATGTATCGGGCGTACCGCAACGGCAACGAAGTGTGGGTATGCGAGGATTGCCGAGAGGACTATTGCTACTGCGAGAAGTGCGATGACCTGTATCACTGCGATGATATGAACACGGTCTACACGCCACAGGGCGAGCTGATGGTTTGCGATGACTGCGTGGAGGATTATGACCGTTGCCCGCATTGTGAAGAACTGATTGAGATGAACGACGACGGCACCTGCCCGAATTGCGGAGCCGTCATTGAGGAACAGGAGGCTGAAGCTGTATGAAACCGTTGGAAGATTACCTGAGACCCACCCAGAAGGAGCTGTTCTCCAAGCTGTGCGCCATGTATCGTGACCGCGCGGTCATCTGCAAGAACAAGTACATCATCGTCCGTGGAGAAGCGCCGGTCATGCTGCTGGCCCATCTCGACACGGTTCACAAGGAGCCGGTGAAGCATATCTGCAAGAATGGGAACGGGAACATTCTGATGTCCCCGCAGGGCATCGGCGGTGATGACCGGTGCGGCGTCTACGCGCTGACCGCCGTTTATGAGCAGTCGCGGGTCAAGCCGTGGCTCCTGTTCACCTGCGATGAGGAGATTGGCTGCGTCGGGGCCGAAGCGTTCTGTTCCCGACACGAGGCCGGCAAGACCCCGAAGGGCCTCGACGAGCTGAAGCTGCTCATCGAGATCGACCGGAAGGGCCGGAACGATGCGGTGTACTACGACTGTGACAACCCGGAGTTCGAGGCTTACATCACCAGCAAGGGCTTTGAGACGCAGTGTGGTTCGCTCAGTGACATCTCCTACGTCGCGCCGGAGCTGGGCGTGGCGGCGGTCAACCTCTCGTCTGGTTACTACAACGCGCACACGCAGCACGAGTACATCAACCGCAAGCACCTGAACGCGACGGTGAAGAAGGTCCTCGAAATCGTGGCCGACGCTGCGCAGCCGGACTTCCCGAAGTATGAGTACATCGAGCGGAAGTTCTACCGCAGAGGTGGCGGTCTCGGTGGCTGGGGGGGCTACCGGTACTGGGACGATTGGGATTACCGGGGGCTTGGGAGCGCGAAAGCCCCCGCCGAAGAAGATGACTTCGACGAGGGCGAGGTAGACATGGACAGCATTCCCGAGGACATCCGCGATGAGTATTTCGCTCTGCTGGACTTCTACAGCCCGGAGGAGCTGGAAAGCGTCAGAGCCGAGATGGGTGACGCCGGCATCTCCATGCTGTGCCAGTCCGAGTTCGGCGATGACTACTACGGTATGTTCGGAGATTACAGAGAGGAGGTTGTTTCGCAATGACGCTTCAGGCCAAAGAGTTCGACCTGCTGGTCGAGATTTACAAGCACCTCAGTTCGGATGGGCAGAGACCGGAATTGGCGGTGGCTTTGCTCCGGGTCATTAACCGGACGAATGCTGAGAGGGAGCGGGCTTGGGCGGCGAGGCACCGTCCCGGCCCCATCCCGAAAAGCATTAGGCAGAAGTTAGAGCGAGAGGACAAGCCGTTGATGATACGGCTGTTGGAAGCGGGCTATCCGTATTCCGAGATGGACCACCACGAATCCGACCTGTACGTCTATGTCACGCCGGTGTCAACGCGGGTTATTGAGCAGTGGTGCAGAGAGCATCGGTTCGACCGGACGTGGCACTGTCCAACATTCTACGACCAGCTCACGGGGCGGCTGATGTACGACTGCGCGTTTCAGTATTTTGAGGAGGTGAGCGACCGTGTATTGCAATCCTGATGTGTGTCCGCATTGCCAGTACATTGGCGAGGGCGATAGCTGGTGCGATGAAATCCACGAGATCGTGCTTTCCGACTGGGAGCCGACCGAGCACTACATGGGGCAGGGCTGTCCCTATCTGGCCCAGCCCGGGCGTAGAAAGCGCCGCCGGAACCGGAAGAAGAAAGGCCCGGACGCAGGCACGGTCGTGAAGTACGCCATCCTGACCCTGCTCGGCATCTGGCTGTACCGCCTCGGCGCTGACTATGCCTATGCCCAGCGCGGCTACTTCGCGGTGGGTGGCGAGGTCTTGGCTCTCCTGCTCCCCTACTTCTACTGGGCTGCGAGCCGCACGGTCAAGGACTTCGTTGCGGACGTGAAACGGAGGTGAGCAGTGGTGACTGTTGAGAAGATTATTGCAGAGCTGAAGATTGGCAGGTATCTGGACGCCGCCGAGTACATCGAGCGCCAGTTCGCCACCATCAACCGGACTGCTGAGTTCGGTTACATGAAAGCGTTCATTGTTGAGGGCGACTTCTCGGATGAACGCTACCGCGCCCAGCTCCGGGCGCTCTGGACAGCGTACTGCCTCCATCACAATCTCGATGTGGACACGGCGGGGTATGATGCAGACCTGAACGGTCTGTGGTGCAAGATTATCGAGGTCGGACAGGCGGACAACTGGTACAGCCTCGACCACTTCGAGAACTTCATGTGTTACCTCTTGGTGTGATGTTTCGACTGTCGGTGATTTTTCTCGAAAAATATTCGGAAAAACCATTGACAAAACCACGCTATCGTGGTAGAATGTAGATAGTGAAAAACAAATCACAAGACCACGGAGGTTGATGAAGATGATGAAGCATGAGTTTGAGGCGCTGGCCGGCTATGAGGTTTCCTTCGAGGACTACAACCGCGTCATTGAACCGATGTATATGGCAACAGAGCTGAGCAAGGAAGACTTCGTTAAGTGCATCGACCGCAAGCGGTTTGCCCTTCCGACCAAAGCCGAGCTGCTCGCCGCGATGCGGAAGGAGGCCAAGCACCTCTATGACATTTGCGGTCGGTGCTGCGACTTCGAGAGCGAGCAGCGGCTGGAACGTCTGGCGCACACCTACCTGAAGCGGGTCTATGGCGTTGACTGGACGGTTGACAGCCAAGCATATGCGTTCTTCCTGAAGGGCTATGAGTACCCGGACATCCAGCGGGGTTGCACCTATCCAAGAGAGCTTGTGCTGGGTCGGGGCAACCGTGAGTATGAGCGAATCGCTTTGGTGAAGAAAGTCGCCTGAGCGTTGTGAGAGCTGACCTATCGGCTGAACGGGGAGAAAGGAAAGAGCATGAACGTCACGAGAGAAGAAAAGATGGCCGAGGCCATTGAGCGCATGAAGGCTCTCCAGGTCTTCAAGCCCACCATCAAGCAGTTCAAGGATGATGGCTATATCAGCATCAGCGAGCCGCCCTTCGGCGCGTTCTACTGGGCAGAGGGTGATGACCTGAAGCGCATCCGTGAGTTTGAGGAGCAGAACAACGCGCTGGTCTATCTGGTGGTCCGCAGCTATACGACCTTTGGCAAGATGGACTGCTACCTGTATGTCAGCGACTACACGGAGGAGTGGGCGCAGGATCGCGATGACATCAAGGAGATGCAGCCGCTCGCCTACGTGTACAACCACGATATGCCAGACTGCTCCGAGTTCGGTTGCATCGGCATTGCGGGTACGCCGGCGGCGGGTCTGCGCCGGACATGGTGAGAGGAGGTGAACAGCATGAGTGGAGAGATGATGACCTTCCCGAGCAAGTGGGAACAGTTCTTGCATGACTATGAGTTCGAGGACGCCAGACGGATTTACACCAACGGCTCCCGCCTGATTCCGTCCTTTCGGGTCAAGCAGATGATGGAGCACTACGCGCCCAGCGTCGAGCAGACCGGATGGTATGGTGTTGTTCGCTGGTGCGCCGAGGACGTGATCGCCGCCGCAGAGCAGAACGGTGTTGCGCTCACCAAGGCGCAGGCCGAGAAGTGGCTGGAAAAGAACGAGCGCTGGTTCAAGGAGATGCTCACTGAGTACGGCAATGAAGTGCTGGCCTCTGCCAGCAAGGAGAGTTTTGAGGAGGTATGCAAGGCATGAAGAACGAATCTCGTGAGTTCGAGATGGAGCTGGAACTGAAAGCGCGTGTGGCAACGCGGGACATCGACGACATCATGTGTACAGCGCTGGAAGGTGGCATCACTGGCTGGTGCCGAGCGGCAAAGCCGGTTGGCAAAATGCTCGGTGAGTACGGCCATGAGCAGATTGCGCGTGGCGGCTCCCTCATACTCTACGATGCCGAGAGCAGCGATAAGTGGGAGCTGACGTTGAACAAGTTCCTGCGCGGGCTGGCTCTTGCCATTGAGAGCGGGGCATCTGTGACCATCGACGCAGAGAGCGGCTACATCGACACATCAGATGTGGACGCCGAGTGCGCCGATATGATTATCCAGTTTGCCCTATTCGGCGACTTGGTATTCGGATAAGAACGGAGGTGCATGAGTTGTGAAGAACCCATTCCTGAATGACCCGTTCGCTATGGTCTGGCAAGCGTTCCAGAACCTGTACCCGGATAAGAATTGTGATGTGTACTGGGACCCGAACCTGCAACCAGATGAAGCGGGTAAATCGGTGTACGGCGTGACCGTGTTCAACGATGACGGCAAGGTGCTGGTTTTTGTTGATGCGATGATAAGCGTGAACAACGCTGTCGAGATTCTGGCGCACGAGCTTGCTCACGTGGTAGCAGGTTTTGAGGAAGGCAAGGATGACCACGGCCCAGCGTGGGAAACCGCTTTCGAGAGCATCAAGCAGGAGTATGGAAGAATCGGAGATGCGCTGTTCGGAAAGGAGGAGCCGTGAGTGGAAATCCGAATGATTACGAAAGCAGAGGCCGATGACATCATCGCCACCCGCGAGCCGCGCGGCCTGTTCTATCTGGACACTGGCAAGAGCTTCGTCGGCATCGATAACAGCACCGGCTATGCTTGGACGGAGGAGTTCGATACTCTGCCGAAGTGCAGAGCATGGCTGCTTCAGGAGCAGGATGAAGGGCCTGCAACCCGTACATATATCGTGACCGAGTTTTGCGCCAACTGCGAGCGGGAGGTCGAGATTCACGGCTGGGACACTGAGCGGGACGGCTATCAAGCGTTCTGCCCCTACTGCGGTGAGGTGCTCATGCTCTGCGATGAGTGCCAGCACAGTGAGCAGCGCCAGCCCTGCGACTTCGATGCAGACACCAGCCTGTGCCGGCATCGCCGGAGACCGGAAGGAGCGACGCACGATGTACCCTGACGGAGAGGTGGATTGCCTTCACTGCGGAAGCTGTAAGTTCTTCGGCCACGTAGGGCCGGGACACACGCCTTGCCAAAAGCGAATAGACCACGTGACCGTTCGGTTTGCGTGTCCGTGGTTCAAGTCCTATGACTGCAATCAGTTCACCGGCGTGATATGCTCCGACTTTGAGCCAGCCGAGCGGTGCGTATACCTTGCTTGGACTTGGCGCGGGTTTGATTACTACTGGCCCCGATTCTTGGACCAGTGGGGCAGCGGTCAAGGTAAGACCGGGAGCGTCGCGTTTACGCTGAACGGTAACACGAAGGTTCGCTACTTCGTAAAGACAGAGTATTTTGTGTACGGCGACAAGCTGTTTGTGGGCGGCAAACTGAACGCCCATGCGCGGCAGTTCTACGTGGTAGACAGGCGATCGCCGATTGGGTATCGACTGTTGACACAGCTGTGGGACCCATTCGCTCAACCTCAGACTGAGGGTGAGCGCATAAGAGCAGAAATATTGAGCAGACGAAAGGAGACGGCAGTATGAAGAAGCTGAGAGTGTTCGGTCACACCGAGGTAACGGTGTCAGTCGCCATCGAGGTTGGCGATGATGAGGAACTGGATGAGGACGAAATCTATGCGCGAGCGGAAGAAGTCTTCAGCGGCATCGGCTGCTTTGCCGGTAACGGCGGGACGGATAAGCTCATCGGTGTATATGGCTGGAACGAAACCATAGCCGCTGACAATGAGGTGGTGTTTGATGATTACGCCGACGACGATTACAGGAGCTGAGAAAGGAGAGGGCATTATGAACATCAACAGAGGAGACATTTGGTACCATAGGCAACGGCTACCCTGCCGTTGGCAGCGAGCAGCGACCGGGCCGCCCCGCCGTGGTGGTCTCGAACCAGCAGAACAACCGGTACGGCGAGGTCGTGGAGGTGATATACCTTACGACTGCGCCGAAGCGCGATCTGCCGACCCACGTCACCATTCGCAGCTCGGGCCGCGTCAGCACCGCGCTCTGTGAGCAGATCTCCACAGTATCAGTGGAGCGGCTTGGGAACTACTGCGGCCACGTGTCGGACAGCGAGCTGACCGCGATTGAGAACGCCATGCTTATCTCGCTGGGCATCCAGCTTGCGCCGGTGAGCGAGGAAAGTGAGGAGACCCCCATGCCGGAATCACGGCTCGCCGAAGTCGAAGCTCGGTGCCGCGTCTTGCAGGAGCTATATGATGCTCTGCTGGACAGGTTCGTCAAGGCTGGATGAGAACATAAAAAAGCCTCACGCAGCTTGGAGAGCTGCGTGAGGCAAAAGTAAGGAGGTTGTCAGCATTGCCGGAGAAAAAGTCAGATGCGGTGCGACGGCTCGTAGCAGCCGGCGAGTACCAAAAGGCGCTTGGCATCGCAAAAAACTTCCGGCTTGGCATCGGTCAGGAGGAACGAAATGCGATGCGTCTGGCGTATGAGTGCATGGTCTGGCCCGACTTTTACAAGCAGGTGGGCCGGGACGTCAGGAACGAGATAAAGGCCGGCGTGGAAGTCTTGGTTAAGCTGTATGGAGCCTGATGGTATTGACACGACATCGTGGTATGTGGTACAATGTCCACAAGGAGGCGATGACGTGGATAGAAAAAGTACGCAAGCTCACATCGACGCGAATGCACGGTATGACAAGAAAGCATACGCTCGTGTGCTGCTCCGTGTTCGGAACGACAGCGAGCTGAACCTTGACGCCATCCGTGCTCATATCGCTGAGACAGGCGAGAGCTTGAATGGCTTCATCATGCGGGCTATTGCGGAAGCAATAGAGCGCGATACACAGCAAAATGCCAAGGAACCCGCCGAGTGAGGCGGGTTCTTTTTATACCCGGAAATTCGACTGTCGGTGATATTTCTCGAAAATTTTTCCGAAAAACCATTGACAAAACCACGATAGCGTGGTAGAATGATGATAGTGAAAAACAACACGCCACCTACAAGTCGAAGGAGGAACACCTGATGATTAAGACGTTCAAGCAGTTGGTAGCCCTCATTTCGGAAATCAACTCCGAAGATGACCGCAGCTATACGCTCGGTGAGATTGACCGCTCTTTCGAGCGAGAGAAGATTTCGTGGAGCGACCACGAGATGCTCTATCAGCTCGCTTGCAAGGTGGCTGCGTGAAGAAAGGATGGAGCATGATGAATCGACAGGTCTACGGTTACGTCAATGGCAAGGCCGTTTACAGCGGCGAAGATTTCGTCTTTGAGAAGCGGGGCTTCGGCCCCATCAGCGATGACACCGCGCTTATCGCCTACGCAGAGAAGGTGACACACGGCTGGCACAGCGCCGGCTGGAAGCGCACCTTCACCACGTTCTTCCTCGACACCTACGAGGTCAGCCGGGAGTTCACGAAGGCGGAGTTCGCCAGACTTCAGGAGCTTCAGCGGCAAGCGCGAGCTGAGAAGCGGGCTGCTGATGAGGCCCGGTGCTGGAAGAAGGTCGGCACCTACGCATACGCAGACAACAGCGTCGAGGAGGTGTGGGAGGACAAGGACGGCAACCGCAAGACGGTGATGGCCGTTTACCCCCACGGGGACGCTTGCTGAAGCTCTGGGTGGCTTTCTCAATCCGGCAGAAATCCGACTATCGGTGAGTTTTTCCGAAAAATTTTCTCGAAAACTCTTGACAAAACAACGCTATCGTGGTAGAATGATGACAATGAAACAAACCACACCAACTACGAAAGCGGGAGGTCAGAGCAATGAGCTATGTGTATGCAGCGATTGGACACTTCAAGGGTTCCGAGAACACGACCTGTGTGGCGAGCACCAACCTCACAAAGAAAGCGTTTCAGGATGACCTGCGCGGGAATGAGTTCGTGGCTTATGCCGTCCTGACTGAGTGGATGTTCGACAGGCTGATGTCTCTGGACGGCCTTGACCGGTGGGAACAGGTGAAGAAGCTGACCTCGAACTACCGGAAGTGGCGTGAGCTGGACGATTACATCGAGCAGTGCGGTGACATCATTGCCAGCAAGATGCAGGCGGCAAGAGAAGTTGAGTATATGGCGTGAAGCCGAAACGCCCAGCGGGGCGTCGCCGGGAGCTGCCCTACCCGGCCTGATGATGGCAGGGCAAAAAAGTAGCGGGTCTATATAGGCAAATCCGGCAGGCTATCTTGAACTTGCGTGCTGCAGAGATGGCCAGCAGGAAGGGGAGGAAATAGAACGGCACATCCGAGATCATGCTCAGGATCTGACAGGTGCCGCCGCCGGTATTCACGCCAAAGATCTCAGCCAGAGCCAGCAGACCCTTGAGCATACCGCCTGCCACCAGAGCGGGCAAAATGGCGGAGAAGATGCCGGTGATGATGTCCAGCACCTGAGCGCCCTTGACCTTTCCGGCAGAGGAAGGCTTGTCCGCCGCCGCGGAGCTGTCCAGCAGGGGGACCACTTCGTCATACACGCGGTTGACGTTGGGCCCAATGATGACCTGATACTGACCGTCCTTGATCTGCGCGCCCAGCACGCCTTTGAGCTGACGGATGTCGTCCAGCTTTGCAAGGCTGTCGTCCCGCAGATTGAAGCGCAGCCGCGTTACACAGTGCAGAGCGGTGGAGATGTTGCTGCTGCCGCCCAGCAGCTCGACGATACTGGCTGCAAGTTCCTTGTTGTTCGTTGCCATAGGGATGTCCTCCTTTTACGGTAATATTTCTCAGGCGAGGTCTTCGCCATTGCTTTCAATGCACTTTTTATACCAGTAGAAGCTGTCCTTGCGGATGCGTTTTCCGGTGCCTTTGCCGCCGTTGTCCAGATCGACATACACAACGCCATAGCGCTTGTCCATCGTCAGCGGTCCGCAGGAGACGATATCCAGAATGCCCCACATGGTGTAGCCCAGCAGCTCCACGCCGTCGCGCACAGCTTCCTTCATCTGCTGGATGTGCCCGCGCAGGTAGTCGATACGGTAGGGGTCGTGCACCGTGCCGTCAGCCTCCACCACATCCGAGGTCCCAAGGCCGTTTTCAGCCACGAACAGCGGCAGGCCGTAGCGGTCGTACAGCTGGTTCAGGGTGATGCGCAGGCCGATGGGGTCTTTTTGCCAGCCCCACTCACTGGTCTCCAGATAGGGGTTCTTGTTGGCCATGATGAGATTGCCAGAGGTCTTTTCCCAGCCTTGGTCGCTGGTGGACACCTGTGAGAAGTAATAGGAGAAGGATACAAAATCCACCGTGCCCTGCTGCAGGATCTCTTCATCGCCCGGTTCCATCCGGATGTCGATGCCCAGCTTGTCAAAATAGCGATTCATGTAGGCGGGATACTTGCCGCGTGCCATGACATCGGTGTAGAACCAGTTGGAATACTGGTCATCCAGAATGGCCTGCATGTTGTCCTCCGGGCGGCAGGTGGCGGGATAGGTGGTGAAGCGTGCGATCATGCAGCCGATCTTGGAGCCGGGCAGCAGCTCATGGCCCATTTTCACGACCCGCGCGCTGGCAAGGAATTGATGATGAAGGCACTGAAAGATCTCCTGATCCATGTGCGGCTCCTGATCGGGGATCAGACACACACCGTCCCATGGGGAAAACCGGCCTGCATTGATCTCGTTGAAGGGCAGCCAGTAGTCTACCAGATCGCCCAGTTCACGGAACAGCACTTCCACATAGCGGCAGTAAAAGTCGATGGTCTTGCGATTCTTCCAGCCGCCGTACTTCAGGACCAGCTGCACCGGGATATCATAGTGCAGGATGGTGGCAAAAACCTTCATGCCATGCTTCTTGCACTCGCCGAACAGATCTTTATAGTAGCGGATGCCTTCGGGGTTCGGCTGAGCGTCATCGCCGTTGGGAAACAGCCGGGCCCAGCAGATCGAGGTGCGAAAGATCTTCATGCCCATTTCTGCGAGCAGCGCAAGGTCCTGCTTGTAGGTGTGATAGAAGTCGATGCCGCGGCGATTGGGATAATAAGTGGTGTCCATATCCTGAAGCGCCTGATCGAACTCTGCTTTGGAGAACGGACTGCCGTGATGCTTTGCCTCGACTTGTTCATGGTCCCATGCGGGGTCGAGGTAGCGGAGATCCTGTGTGGAAATGCCCTTGCCGCCATCGCGGAAGCCGCCGTCTGCCTGAGAGCAGGAAATGGCACCACCCCACAGAAAATCGGCATCAAAACCGGAGCTTGTCTTATAAGCCATGAAAATGCACTCCTTTTACAACAAGTTGTCACGAGCTGTGGATTCTTTTTGTTGAAAAAGCTCTTTCTGTATGTTATTATAGCAGAAAGAAAAAATATGATAATGACATAAAAAATGGAAAATAGTATCAAAATCGGAGATATTGCCATGAATCCTGCTGAATTGGAGTTGTTCCTTTACCGCCATACCGAAAGCGAAAACTGGCATTTGCAGCACCCCGGGCAGCTGAGCTGCCTTTATGATAAGTTGAAACAGGAGAAATTCCGAGGCGAGATGGGCTACTGTTTTGACTTTGTCAACACCCTGAAAAAAGATATGATCGGCATGATCAAGGAGACCCGGTTTACCGTTATCCCGAAGCACCACCATGTGGATATGGAACTGAACTATATTTACAGCGGGTCGTGTACCTTTGTCATCAATGGCAGAGAAGTTACTCTGAAAAAGGGCGATTTGTGCATTCTGGACAGTGACGTTTGGCACAGCGCCACCAGTTATAAAAAAGAACACGATATCGTCATCAACATCGTGTTCCGCAGGCAGTTTTTTGATGGAGTGTTCCTGAGCAGGCTGTCACAGCAGGGAGTGGTGGCAGGTTTTCTGGTCGATGCAGTCTCCCGCAATCGCAGGCACGATAAATATCTCATCTTCCATACACAGAACGAACCAAAGATCCACTCTCTTATCCAATTCCTGCTGTGTGAATATTTTGACCGAAGCAGCTGCTATGGTGAGCTGGTCAAAGCCTATGTCACCGCACTGTTTCTGGAATTGGTGAACGTGATGCACTCACAGGCGGAGCGGACCATATCCGACAGCAATGAGATCCTTGTGCCGGTGCTGCAATATCTGGAAAAGAACTATAAGAGCTGCACCCTTACACAGCTGGCGGAAAAGTTCGGCTATAACCCGAACTATCTCAGCGCCCAGCTCAAGCACATTACAGGCTGCTCTTTTGTGGAACTGAAGAACCGTCAGCAGTTCTCAGAGGCGGCGTTTCTGCTGGCAAACACCGAAACCTCCATCAGCGAGATCATAGAAAAGATCGGCTGCAGCAACCGGACATTCTTTTACCGGAGGTTTGAGCAGATCTACGGCATGACCCCGCGGGAATACCGTGTGCAGGCAAGGCGGCTGCAGGAATAAAAAGAAGCCCTGCGCACTGCACAGGGCTCCGCGGAGAGACGGGGGAGAATCAATCGTCGTCGCTGTCCAGCTTGAGCACAGCGGTGAAAGCCTCGCTGGGCAGGGAAACGCTG
>ULQD01047888.1_pt1 | contig 14870 bp, 9 predicted proteins | sample 1954121 | NCBI WGS metagenome assembly ULQD01 (sample SAMEA4835646, study PRJEB28245) | human gut metagenome | biome: gut microbiome; material: fecal sample | place: Denmark | collected 2008 | reverse complement strand
CACATTTCCCGAAGTGGTTTCTTCAACCGCAAGTTCAAACGGTTTTATGACTAAATCATCATTAAAAATAATGTTTGACAGCAAGCCTGCCTCCATTTTTAATATGAGCATACAGATACCGAAGGCATTTGTTATCCAAAAGACCACACCAAAGAAAGACCACGCAAGCTGTTTAAACTCACTCTTGCTAAAACCATCAAAATTTGATGATGCTATTTGCTTATATACATCTATGTACCATATCATTATTGAAATAAACACTACAAAGGGATATAGTGAAAAATATATATTTCTCACCATAGTAACTGAGTTATCTTTAAGCAGACGTTCTTCCTTCAAGGCAGAGCGAATGGCATTAAATCCAAATGAGGTTATTCCAATTATTTTATCAATTATGCCGTTCAGCCAATCAAGGGCATCTGCCGCCAAGTCTACATCACCAGTAAACACGCCGATTATATAATTGAAACCGTCTATAATACTATTCCAATTATCACGGTCAAACTGTTCTGTATAAACTCTCCAACGGTCATATATGGATATTTCCTCGCCGATATTATCAGCCTCACCATTGAAAATCTCGTTCCAAGTAAAATATGGCTGTTCATCATCGCCAATATCCTCTCTCAAAAATCGCACATAAAGATTTTGATAGTCCATTCCTTGTGATGATATCCTACCTATAACATCGCCTGCCTCTACATCATCATCAGGCGACACAAGCCATTCAATCGAGCCACTTATCTGTGGGCTGTATACGGTCTGTATCTCCCCTTCATTATCCTCTAGCCACAGATAATCAGACTGGATATCCAGAATGTAGCCGTCCATAACAGCATAAATATTTCTTGTTCCTCCACGATCGGCGGCGAATTTAAAGGCATAAAATACACCGTCCTCGTCATTTTTTTCTTCCTTGTTAGCGGTCAAGGGATAGCACCTATCATCAATATACACAGGCTCGTCCGTAGTCTGTGTTATACCCTGTATCGGCTCGTTGTCAGCATTGTCGGCATAAACAGATAGCTGAGGAAAAAGCAATGTTATGAGTATGATAAATATAGCACTCACCATTAACTTCTTCATTTAATTCCCCCTCTCAATGTGCTATATGTAGCACATTATGCTTTTACTAAGTTCTGCAACACCGCAGGCGGTTTGAGCAACATTATTCCCATAGCTATTATGATAAACACATCACCGAGATAGTCCGCTAGTGACCTGTCACCGCCTAAGAATAAAAATCCTGTATCGCCTGTTATCGAAAGAACTTCATCGTTGAACCACGTCATACCCACTAATATGACTATTGCCATAAACAAAGTCTGAGCCACAACCGAAAGAAAGGTCATAATAAACTTTTTAAAATACTCCTGCATCGACTCATAGCCTGCACATGCAAAGAACAAAGGAGATATTGCTATCATACAACATACCTCTATCTGTCTCATTTTAAGTTTGATATCCACACACCAACCTATAATGATAAGCACTAACATTGCAACGTACATCGGCAAAACTTTAATAATTCCGTCAATCAAGTCGAACAAATACCCTATCAATCCGATACCCATTCCTTCACCAAAACTATCCTCGTCAATATCAAGCGTTTCAAAAAGTTCGTCTATGCTTGGAAAGTTGTCAGCAACAACGCTCACCATTCCCTCATTTATGTAAACTATACACTTACATATCCAATAACTACAGATAATAAGGATCAACGATGGAAATGACCTTGCAAGGCAGTTTGTGAACCGTTTGAGAGTAAGCTCACCGTCCTCAGACCGCCGTATCTCCCCTTTTAATTCTAAGGCAAGACCCATCGACCATATGCCAACAGAGAAAGTTGCAAGTGAAGTCGCTATATTAGCAATCATATGTCCGTTTCCAAATAGCGTATTTGAATTAAACAAATCATCTGCAACAACAGCGTCCATTAAACCGTTCCAGAGAGCCGCCAATGTTTCAAACATTGATTTCAAACAGCTTATAAGCAACGGTGCGGCAACGTTTTTGTCAGAGTTGACAAGACTCACCATTGCATCTATAACTTGCTCTATCGTATTAGCGATGTTACTCAGTGCATTACTTATCCCCTCAAAAAAGCCCTCATCATCTTCTTCACTATCGTTGTTGCTTTCATCGTCAGCATACACCTGTATTACTCCTACGCCGTTATAATTAAGCACCTTTCCTGCTGTACAGCTAAATAAGCACACGGCAAACACAAGAAAAATGCACAGTATTTTCTTCAATTCATATCGCCCTCCTATAATAAGAAAGCCCCTTGCAAGGGGCTTCTTTGATTTTTATGATCCGAACAGACTCGGCATACCTTCGCCCGACAGCATAGACTTAACGCCTACTTCAAGCATTACTGTTGCGGCAAAAATAATTACACCCATAATGAGCTTTCTCTTAGCTCCTTTGGACTTTCTTTCTTCTTCTTCGTTCTCACCTTGCCACCAGTCTTTAAGTGGCTCAACAAGTGTTACGATTATGTATATTCTTATTGCCCAAAATATGAGCGTTGCGATATCAGCTATGTAGCCGTTAGCATCTTCCGCTGTAACCAAAAGGGTTATATCGCTTGCAGTCTTCGTAATTCGTGGCATCAATGCCATAATTGCACTATTCAGCATTTTTTCACTTCCTTTCAAGTAATCTACTATTTCAAATGTTCACACTTTTGAACATTCAAAATCACGTCTTTAACTCTCATAAGCCCGACCATTTTATCACGGTTCTCAAGAACACCTGTAAAAGATATTCTGTCGCCTTTCTTAAAGAAGTCAGGAAACTTCAAAGAGTACGGCGGCATTATTTTTATGTCTATCCAAAACGGCTCACTTGCATTTTGAAAAATAGCAAGTGAATTATAGACCACCCTCATTGGTTTGCCGCCTATAATCGTTTCTGTGAGTCGAACATCTTGTCCGAGCCTTCCTACTCCTTGTACGGATAACTGCATAAATCTCACCTTACTTCATCGTCATTGTCATTGTTGGTGCAGAAGAAGGTGCAGAAGATTGAGCCGCTGAACTTACAATACCCTTAGCTACCGATGCAGCAGCTGTGGCAGCGGCAGAAGCACCGCCAGTCGCCGCCCCTGCCGCTGCTTGTGCAGTTGCTTGTGCCGTAGTTTGCGCTGTCGCTACTGTAGCACCTGATACAGCCTGTGAAGCACCTACCTGAGAAGCTTGCGCCGTTGTGCCTTGTACAGTTTTTGCGCTTGTTGCCCCATTGACTTTAGTAACTCCGCTTTCAGCCTTTACAGCTCCTTCTGCAACTCCTTCGGTGCGTGACATATGTGTCACGCCCTCGTGCTTTGTGTATGCACTCATATACTCTTTGTACATTTCTATGTTTTCTCTATCGCATATCCAGTTCAAACCTTCCTCAGTAACATAAAAATCGTCAAAGCGTGGGTCATATTTAATAAGTTCTTCCTTTTCAAAGCTTTTAAGACCCTCTAACACTTTGTTTCTGAGTTCATCGTTTTCTATACTTTTCACATATTCAAGGCTTAATCTGTCATTCGGCAAGAAATAATATATATCATTTTCTGTTCCAGTAAACTGAAAAGGCTGTTTTGAGAACAGTTCTTCTGCCGCATTGCTTCTAGCTCTATATAATTGATTTTGAACTTGTCTTAACCTTCTTTGTTCTGACTTGTTTTGTTTGCCCGATAGTCTCCTGTTCATTTGAAACTGAAAATAGAACTGTATTGCAGTTTGAAGAACTCTCCAAACACCACCCAAACTCTCTGACTGGTCTGACATTTTCACATTCCCCTTTCATATATTAATCTCTTTTTTCTATCTCGCTTGCAACTTCCTGAAAGAGAGCATCTTTGTCAAATTCAACTTTGACAGCCCCCTTCTTTTTCTTTTCTTTCTTGTCCTGCTTAACATATTGAACAGTCGCCTCACCATAGACTTCTTCAAAGAAATCTTCATCGGTAACTGATACTAAATCAGCATCGTTATAATCTCGTTCAAACTGTTCTCCAAGGTGTGTGTTGACAGCTCTTTCTTTTTCTGCCTGCGCCTCTGACTTCCGTTTTTCTCTTGCTTCTTTCACAGGTAATAACGATTTATCAAGGCTTGTAAAGCAATGTTCTTTTTCTTCTTTTTGCCACGGAAAATATACATCTTCTGAATGGTGAAAATCACAAGCCCTCAATTTTAAAGCTTTAAAAGGTCGGCGAAAACCAATAAGAAAAATACCCATACCTGTATGATCGCCTTTTTCATCGCATAGCGCATCAATTTCGTCAGGAGAAATAAGCAATCTTCTTTGATCCTGTTCGCTTTCGCTCGTACCATTCTTACTGTAAGACTTATTTTCCTTCTTGAATGTGGTATAACCTATCTGTTCTTCACATAGCCACTTGCGTATCTTATTATCTCTCGAACCAAAAAAACATACAATACCACAGTTAGATAATATATCTTCTGCTTCTTTGTCGTATTTTGCCTGTAACTGAGTAAGTGATTGTATAACAAATGTCATTCTAATGTTCATAGAACGTATTGTTGCAATATCGTCTTTTAGAGTCGGTATTTTAGAAATATTACAAATTTCATCAGCCTCAATGTTAAGCATAACAGGTAAATTGCCGCCGCATTTCTGTGATGCCATATACTTCATTCTTGAAATGAACTGTTGATAAAACATTGAAATTATCGGCTTAAATGTTGTCGAGCCTATCGGATAGATAACGAAAATAGCCTCTTTTGAATTTGGCTTAGTAAAATTGTCAAATTCCATTTCATCTTCTGCTGTAAATTTTGAAACAACTTCGGTATACCACAGTCCTAACCTCTTTTGCAAGTTTGCAACAACGCCGCCAAGGGTCTCTTGAGGAAGTCCTTTCATTCCCTTATAGTTGAGTACAACTTTGTCCTCGTCTAAATCTTCATTTTCACGATCTATTGCATACTTTTCCATTAACAACGAGTATTCACAAACAGGGCTGAGCTTCCTATCTTGATAGTCGATGCTTGTGAGTATCTGCACAACACGCTCAAAGCTTTTATTCGTTTCATCTTTCGACTTATATATGTACAAAATCAACGAGGTGAAAAAATCTTCTGCTGCGCCCGTCCAATAATCATTTTTCTCGCCGTCCTCTTTCGTTGCGTTCATAAAATCTGCACCAAGGTTTAAAACATCTAGTTCGCTGTTTATATACGCATAAGGATTATAGTGATAAGACAATTCTACATTGTAAAAATTAAGAACTCGTACATTATAGCCATACTTTTTCAAAAGATATGCACAGTCCTGATAGACCGAGCCTTTCGGATCAATAATAAAATAATTACCTAACATCTGCATTACGTCAGGTTTGATAACGCCTTCGGTCTTGCCTGCACCTGTTGTAGCTATTACAACCTTATTGGTGTTTGCAACTGCCGCCTGCTTTACCTTGTCTATCTTCTTGCCTGCTTTAAGGGAAACATATATTCCCTTTGCAACTGGAACTCCTTCGGGGTCTGCAAATTTTTTCTTTTCATCGTCACTTGCCCAATGAGCAGAGCCTTGTTCAACTCCCTTGAAAGAATATTCGACCTTTCCCATAAACGCCACTAGCATCGCACCGATAACCATAACGTGTACATACCACGTTTGAGCTAACATTATTATTCCAGTCTTAATATTCTGCAAGCTTTTAAGCCCATAGAAGAACTCTCCGTGTAACAATCCCCTTGCCGCTTTAATCAGCACCTTATATTTCAGGTTTCCTGCTGTACCGCCTCTTGCGGCATATGATGCACATATCGCAAGTGCTACAATCAGGTATAGCACCATGCAAACCACACAGGGAGCTTTGCTTTTCTTTTTTTCTTTTTTCAGAGCGTAATCTGCCATTTATCCACACCTTTATAACCTATAACATTTTATGTATTTTATTCGCCCATTATCTACAATATCCGATTATAATTATACACCTGAAATACACAAAAGTCAACACATAAAAAATATTTCTTGTAAAAAATATAAAAAATTAAACTTATGAGATAGCACGTCTGATTTGTGATACATATGTCACAAATAACGCTATAACGCACACCGAAAAAAATTCGGTATGCGTTATATAAATCTACATCATTGTTGCCGCACTTGACATACTATTGTTTTGTTGCGCCGCTGCCAAAGCTGCCGTGTGTTCACTATATGCACGTTCAACGGTCTTTAAGGTTTTTATAACAGCCTTTTCTTGCAAACTTCTGTATCTTGCGATGCAGTAGTTACCCGTGTTCTCACCTGACGACATTGCATAATCAATATCTTGCCTATGACAGCTTCCTTCAAACGCTAACAAGCATTCTTTTGGAACTTTGATATATTTATAGTCTAATCCCTTCGTATCAATGACCATATTTTCAAGTTGTATCATTTTATCCACGTTGAGATATTCTAATGGCATTTTGTAGGCAAGATAAGCCGATACTCGTTCACGTTCCAACAAATCAAACTTGTTATCGTAAATGGAATAAAAAGCAATGTTGACATCTTCTACTCTTTCATTAAAACCATTTTTGAGTACATTATTTAACTCCTTGCTAGTCTGACTAATTTTCTCAATATCTGATAGACTATAGATTTCATATGATTTTTCATCATCGGGAAAATGTATTTTGATGCTTGGCTTACAGCTTGAAAGATTTTCTGAATAATAGTCTGCAAACTTCTCACGCACATATTCCATACTATGTGATATCCTGTCTAATTCACTATATGCTTGTTCTAACTCAGCCTTGTTATTTTTCAAATTGGCTGAGGCGATTTCTCTTTTCTTAATTTCAGAATGTCTAAAAACTTTATTTACAAAATTAGGCTTTATACCTTTTAAACTTTCTACATCAGCCTCATTAGCATTAATTTTGCTCTTGATTTCATCAATCTTGCTTATAACCTTCATACTTGACTCGTACTTTTCTTTCATCGAGTCTATGGCTGTTTCAAGATTTGCGCCTTCTAACAGATCTTTTTGATTTTCTATGCAAGCTATTTTGTATAGCTCCGTATCAACAAGCTTTAGTGTTAAATCTATCTTATCTGCTATTTCAAACGGTAACTTTACCGCCTGAATACCTTCATACCTTTTTGGTGGCTCTTCACCAATAAGCCTATATAGTTTGTCACACGCTTCCTTCGTAAATGGATTATAATCTTCTGGAACGTACATACTATGGTTTTTATCCATGCATTGCCAATACGCTTTTTGAATTATATTTTTGTCAGTAGTTATTCTATGCTCATAAAACTCTGTTTGTTTACCATTTAGGTTTATTGAAACAGGTATATCCTCTGTTTCCAACTTAACCAATCCATTTTCAGGACGAACATACGAAAAAACACTGTTATATGTATCTACAATTTGCTTAGAATAATAATCATATCCCTTTATGCACGCCGCTACTCTGTCATCAAGAATTTTGGACTCTTTTAAATCACCGTGATTTCTGTAATTTTCACTCTTAGCAGAGTAAAGCTTTATTGCCACTGACAACTTATCCCTCATTCTGGACATTTCTTTGGCTTTAAGCAGACTTTTGGCAATATTATTTGACTCATAGAGTGAAGGCTCGTTGCGATCTATAAGATATTTCACATCACTTTTTGATAAAAGACCTTTGGCGTAGCCCTGTTTAATGCTAGCTACACTATGATAGACACCATAAATAACATCTTTTCTTTTTTTCTCGTCTATCAGACCAAGCTCAACACACCTTAATGCCACCTCTCCAATACTATCATAGCCCATTTCTCTAGCATCAATAAGAGTTTCGTATAAATGAAACTCAAATGTGCCAACAGTAACATCTTCTCCGCCATAAGGGGATATGTCCTCATATGATCTTAATTCAGCTATCTCGTTTTCAGCTTCTTCAACACAGCTTTTGAGATATGCCTTCTTTATGTGTTCCTCACCAAACAAATCTGAATATGCTGAAAGTATAAAAGGACTTTCCGAGGGTTTTAAATCTTCAAGAAGATGCTTCCCAATGGTTTTGGTTTCAACAGGCAAATTCAAACGTTCTTCCCAACTCATACCGTCTATTTTTTTGTTTGAGATGCTTCCCTTGCTAGGGTCATAAACATTAACTAAAACGGTACTTTCACTTTTGGCAGTTTCTGATCCAAACGTATCAGAGTCCATTCTATTTTCTATGTAGAAATTCTCAGACAGCCAGTGACGGTTAATGTGCCTGCTATAATACGGCGTATCTATGCTATCCGTATACGTTGCCATTACTTTGTCCTTATTTTCCTCAAAGAACTCGTGAAATGACTTCCCTGACGAATTGTACTGGTCGATTATATCAACCACATTCTTTTCGGAACGTTCTGAAATGCGTTGGTCTAAGCGACTAAGAAAGTCCTTCTCTATATTCAAAGAATTAAGTTTTGCTTCTGACACCAACTGCTTCATTTCAGCTATGCTATGTTCCTCAGAAATAAAATCATTCGGTGTTCTGTTTCCTTCGGAGACAGCTCTCCTCAGACGATATATACCAACGTTATTGTTATCGAGGTCAAACGTTACCGATGCAATTAGATTTTTGCTTTGCTCGATTTCAGCAAACTCAAAAGCTGAAATTTTTTCAGCTTTTGAAAGTTCAGCATAAGTGTTATCCTTAGAGAGTTTTTCAAAGAGTACCGAAAGTCTTTTATCCGCTGCCTTAAAATAATCTATCTCACCATTATACTCTGTGGAATAGATTATTGTCTTGTCGATCGCACTCTGCTTTTCCTTCTCACTCAGATATATCAAATCATCAAAATTGAGATTTTCAAAACACAACTCGTTCATTTCTTCCAAACTGTTATAGCTGTCTATGTGTGCTACAACGTTGTCATACTCAGTTACGATGCGGAAATTTTCAAGGTCAGCCGATACTTGGATAGGAAGCTCCTCGTCAGAGTCCGTGGTGTATGCAAGAGGCACATCTGACAGGTCTTGCACATCATCATATGCACTTGTATCACCAAACTCTGCTACCGAATAATCATTTATAAGCTTCAATGCAGTTCGCACCGTCTCGTTCAAAGGCTTTCCATTCACACTTGACATACTCTGCGCCGCACTTACAGTTTCGTAAAGGCTATTTGCTATATCCTGTGGCTCTATATCATTCTTTAAGACCTGTCCTTCCCACATAACCTTATCGCCGCCATATGCGCCAAGACCCTTCATATTAATGTTATTATGGCATTTGAGAGCTACGCCGCCGCTGTTCTCCCAGTCAATAAGGTTCTTGTTATAATCGTCATACAAAACGTCAGTATTACTTATACCATTCGGGATATATTCAGCCTTATTATGTCCTATTTCTGTGAACAACCGATGTTCTCTGTCTATCTCAGGAAGATATTCGTCAAGCCACTCCTGCTTTTCAGCTTCACAGTACGGCGGCTCTCCGTTGACTTTTGCTGACAGCGTAAAGACCTCTACGTCTTTATGCTGCTCCATGAATAACTTGATGCCTTCCGTCATTTTCTCGTAAGGTTGAAGGTTACGAAAATAACCCTTTTCATACATTTCTTCAAGATAATTCGGAGAGGCATCATAGAAACGTGCAACTGTGCCGTCAAGGTCAATAAACAGCCTTGACTTAATTGTCATTGTACTCATATTCAATTCAATCCTTTCAAAAAATTGTGCTATATGTAGCACAACTAAAAATCACCCTATATGTGATGTGTGTTATCTTTAACTGTATTTTCAGCGTGTTTTTTTGCCGCATTAAGCATATGCGGATATAGCTTCCTGATTGTCTGATAAATGGTGTCGCAGTATATCACTGCAACACCATTCGTATCATCAGGCTCAATGTCAAAATACTCCTCTATCGCAAACAAGCTCAGAGTGTCAAGGCTTATCTTGCCTTCCATTGCTCTAAATATAATCATCTGCGAAAGGTCAAGGAGTGGCTGTGCTATAACAAGTTTCAGCTTTTCGTAAGCCACAGGATTGTACTCACGAAACATCTTTTTTAAAAAAGCCACGTCTTTGTTTGTGTCTAAGCCAAGAAGATAAACCTTCTCACCATTGCACTCTTTGTATATATAAGTTAAAAGTGAAGTGATCGCTTTCTGAACATCTTCTCTTTTTGCAGTGCATTTCTCATACGCCTCTGACAATCCTGCCGTCTTTACCCTTTTAGCAAAGTTCGGATCATCATATGAGATTTTAAGGTGCATACTTGACGGCGTTTTAGATAGCGTTTTTAGTGCTATCTCCAAAATGTAATCTCTGTTGGATATGCCAGTTGTAAAAGTTGAGATAACAATGATATTCTTTTTCAACCCCATAATATCACCGCCTGTCTATTAAACCGTAGGAACGGCGGTTTGCTGTGCCTGAACTGCCTGCTGTGCCTGATTATTCGCCGCAAGTATCGCATCTTTATCGAATGTAACTTTTGGCAGAATAGTGTGATTTTCTCCTTCAATTCTCAGACCGCACTTATCAAGTACACGTTTAAACAAATCGGCTTCCTGCGACCTTACTGTAAACTGTGTTTGCTGTGTTGCTCTTGTGGTTATGCTTGAATACGGAATATTATTCTCATCCATAATTTTTATAATAGGCTCTGCCGTTTTTGCATCTATCTTATTGGTATAGAAAGGCACGTCCGCAGAGGTAGCGACTACCTCTTTGTAGTCCATTGTACCGACCTTTGAAACTTTTGGAACTATTCTTTCCGATTTAAGTTCGCTATCATACAGCCACTTATTATTGTTTCTCAGGTATGTCTCTCTCAATTGCTCTTTGGTATAGTATCTCTTGTTTGGATCTTCCGTCATTCTGTTCTTCGGGTGATTATACCTTGACGTTATCAGCCTATCCTGTTCTTCAGGAGAAAGCTGTGTAAACTTCCTTTTACCATTCTGACTATTGAGCTGTTCAGGCGTTATGACTTCTGTCAACACTTGTTTCGGCTCAACATAGCCAAGTTCCTTCTTCAAAGCCTCTTCAACATTCGTATTCTTGCCTCTGAGCGCATCAGATAATCGCTGATTAGCAACGCCAAGCTTTTGAGCCATTTGGCTTTCCTTTATTCCGCTTTCAGTCATTTTATTTTTTGCCCAGACTCCAAATTCTGTGAAACCAAGCGTATTGGAATACTGGGCTTGTCTAAAAGAAGCAAGCGCATTTGTTTTGCCAAGAGCAATGTATGTCCTTTCCGCATCGCTCTTTTCAACCACAACGTTATACTTGCCCTGACGAGCAAAAGCGGAATAATTAATACCCTCATTATTCAGAAGTTCAATGTCTTTCTTTGAGAGATTTTCAAGTTTTACAAGAACAGAGTTCAATGCCTTCGCTTTGCTCTTCATATCTATGTAGGGTACTATGCCACACTCGACAGACAGCTTGCCGTCACGATAATTCTGCAAGTCCGTGTCAACGGAATTGATGTTGTACTTTGCGACCGCAACCTCGTCCTTTGTAACTGCCTTTTTAAGAATGTTATATATACGCTTATATTCTTTTTCGTTCTCTTCTGCTCTTGCACGAACCATGAGATATTCCGTAGTATTCGGCTTACACTCTGCAAGGTCAGCGATCGCCTGTAGATAGAATTTTTTCATTTCGTATACATAAGGTATAGACTTGAAGCGTATAAAATTCACATAGGCTCTTCTGTCTGTCCTAGCAAGCTGCTGCATTGACATATCCTTATATCTATCTCTCAGCTTAGTTGCCTGTTCCATTGTGAAGTGTTCAAAATCCCAGTCAATGTTCTTCGTCACCATATCCGCTTGTATGCCAATTTGAGCAAACTGAGCATCGGTCAAAACCGTTTCACCTGTCTCATTTTTCATAGCAGGAACGTCAAACATTTCTGCAAGTATTTGAATGGCATCATAATTCGAGCAGTTTTCAAAATACTGAACGACCTGTATCGGTCCTCCGCCAAGCTGAATACCGTGGTCAAACCAACTGTTTTTATTCAGATTGATATGGCAAGAAGGGTGGTTATCATCGGAACGTATTCTGCACCAACCGTCCTTGTACCTTACCTTAACGTCAACGCCATATCTCTGCAAGACTTCTACAACTGGAATTGCCCTCAAAGTATCGAGGTCATAAAAGTTCCTTTTTCCCTCAAAATTCATAGTCTCATATCCTTTCTAAAAATTGTGCCACAAGTAGCACAACTAACGTGAGGCTGCGCCTCAACTACTATATATAAAGCTATCGCTTCATACCAATATTATAATTCTCCGTCCTGCTATTGTCAATAGCAGGAAAGCACAAAATGCAACATATTTTTTGCATCTTTACATCGTAGGAGTGTACGGAGGACTTTGATTAAACGTGGTAGTTCTGTTTTTATTCAAAATTGTGTTCATCTTATACTGGTCTGCTTTGTCATAGACAAGATAGTATTTATCGCTTCTACCTTTGATATATCCAACGTTCACCTTCGACTTCACAATGGCTTTTATCTGATTTCTTGAAACGTTCTTTAGGTACATTGGCTGAGAATTAGATTTCTGTATAAGCTCTGCAAATGACTTTATTTGTGAAGCTGTTTCAAAGGCTCTCTCGTCAACCATATCATTATAATACAGAATATCATCGACCTTATCTTTATCTGTTTTCAGATAAACAAGGTTATACTTGTCTGCATCAGGTTTGTAGTATACAGCGGAAATAATATTATCAACGCTGCCTCTCAGCTTCATCAGCTCGTCACCTGTTATCATTTTGTACAATGGTATTGTACCACACTTTTGAGCAATTTCTCTAACCTCTGAACTGTCTTTTGCACCAATATTAGAGTTCACAAATGACTTATCAGGATAGATTTCATTATACAGCTTTTCGGCATCAGCCGCCTTATACAGCAGGCGGTACTTTTCTGTATTTTTGATTTTGGAATATGACACAACAAGTTCGCTCTTTTTGACAAACTCAACCTCTCGCCCAGTAACAACATCTGAACGAAGTCTACCCTCATACTCTTTAAGCTCTGCGTACTTTGACTTATTCCTATCATATTCAAGCTTGCGCTGTCTGCTGAGTTGTGCATCTCTCTTGCGCTGTTCAGCCGATCTGTTATCCGTGAGTATTTTAGTTCCAAGTATCTCTTGCAGTTTATCTTTATTCTCCTTCTTTATGAAAACTGTTGCTCTGCCGTCATTAAGAATATTTGCAGAATAATAGATAGGAGCGTTCATAAGCTTCGGCAACAAACGAGCATCTATCTTTACGGCATAGTTTTCACCAAGAGACTGCATAAGCACATTCTTATTTATATTACCTATAACTCGTGGGTTTTTGTTTGTATTCGATGTAACAGGATTGCGATACATCTTGTACGAATAGATTTTTTCATTCTTATCCTTCGTGAACACCTTATACTTTTCATTGAGTTTTGCCAAAGGCTTCATTGCTCGCAAGAGCGCAAGCTTGACAGAAAGTGAAAAGTAGAGGAACATCTTTGCGGCGAACCTAGCAGAACGAGTTGATATAACCGCTGTCGATGTCATACTTCTCATTGCAAGTTTTTTCTGAAAAGCGGCTGTTGTTATTTCCGCATCTAATCTTGACGATTTATCAAGCTGCTTTTTAGCAAGTTGCGCATAAAATTCATTATTTCCGTCCTTCTGTTCAAAGCCAATTCCATAGTAAGGACGTAATTTCTTTGTTGCATCATTAACAACATTTTCGATTGATTTGCTTCTTTTATCGTGCGGCGTATATTTGCCCTCAACAGTTACGCCAAGGACTTTATCAATATTCTCCTTATAATACTTTTCGCCAAATTGACGTGCAAGAGTATTAGTACGGACTTTATGTTCTTTGCTATCTGAGATCGTGATATATGTATCACGATACTTAACATCAAAACCATACTGGTTCATAACTCGTATGAAGTCCTCTTTTGTCTTTGCAGTTTTCAGTGCAATATCAAGAGCTTCAACAATTGGATATTTCCATGAAGCAGCTTTTTTATGTTCTTCAATGTGATAACTGTCAGCCGATACATTATCACGGCTCGTTTTATAGCTATCATCAAGAACGTTCAGATTATTTGTTGCGCATATAAGGTTACTTTGATCCCTTATAAATTTAAGAGAAGTCTTATTATCAAGCCACTTCTTGCCTGTGGCAATATTGCAGGAGTTTACTACAACATGGTTATGTACAAAATTTGCTCCAACGTGTGTTACTACACAAACCTGAAAACCCTCAAAACATCTTTCAGCCCATTGCACACCTATCTTATGAGCAAGCTCAGGAGAGATATTATCTTCTTTTGGAAAGCTCTGATAAAAGTGATGTGCCAAAATACCTTTGTCCTGTTTCCACATCTTACGAACGTTCTTCCATTCCTCAACCATATTTTGTTCTGAACAGTTTATCGCTGTCATAGCAAAACACTTAGGTGTGAGCTTAGTATGGCTTTTTAAAACATTGATATATGAAGGTGAAAAATATAAATTTGCATTTTCAAGTTCCGTCATACCTTTTGCGGCATCGCTGTTAAGAATTTCATTAGTAACAGATCCATGCTCTTTTTCGGTCAATGAGAGGTAATACTTATATATTTCCTCTCCTTCACTTTTATCAAGCTCAACAAACTTCTTTGTAACATAATCAAGAGTTGCGGTTATATATCTATCAGAAGTCATTTTAGTTTTAATTGACGAAACTGTTGCCATACCCTCACCTTCTTTCTGAATATATATAAATGTAAATTAAACTTTCGGAAACTTTCCTTCTGTTTTATCAAACATTTCACTCATATCATTTACGATCTCGACCAAAGCGTTTCCTATACTGGCAACTTTAAGCGCAAGGTCTTTCACTTCTTTTGCGTTCATATTAACGTATT
>ULQD01056528.1_pt1 | contig 14880 bp, 9 predicted proteins | sample 1954121 | NCBI WGS metagenome assembly ULQD01 (sample SAMEA4835646, study PRJEB28245) | human gut metagenome | biome: gut microbiome; material: fecal sample | place: Denmark | collected 2008 | reverse complement strand
CGCGAACGCGAAGTCGGCAACCTGAAAAAGCTGGCGCAGAATTCGCAGGAGGCCGCGCGGCTCGTCATCGTGACCTACGAGGAGGAAGAAACCATCATCGAGGATGGCGTGACCATTGAGGCCGTACCGCTGTATAAGTTTTTGCTGGAGCTGGAAAACAGGAAGTACGGTACAGCGTATTAAATAAAAAAGACAGGGGAGATATTATGTCATCATGACATAATATCTCCCTGTGATTTTTTGGGGAGGCTTTAACTTTTTGGTGAGGGGACGCTATAGAGTGGGTGTAAGCAAAACAAAAACAAAGGAGAAAATCATGATGAAAAAGAAAGTTATGCCCCTGTCCTGTCTGATGGCTGCGGCAATGCTGGCCGGGTGCGGCACGGCTGCACCGGCGGTGCCGGAGGAAACAACGGCTCCGGCTGTCGAAACGGCGGAAGCCGCCCAGGAAACCGCCCCCGCAGATGCCGCCGAGAGCGAAGCCGCCGCTGTGGAGAAAACCGCCGGTGTGTGGCAGGTGGAGCCGTGCTACAACTTTGATGAGATCGTGCCGCTTTACTCCGAGTGGGACCACACGGCGGGCAAAAACGCCGCCGACGGCCTGTATGCCGTGCGCGATGGTGAGCGGTGGAGCCTGTTCTCGACCAAGACGGGCAATATCATGATGCAGGACGCTGCGCAGCAGATGCCCTACCTGTACGGTACAAACGAGCTTTCCGTCTGGCTGGACGATGAATATTATAACTACGACAATTTCGCGGCCATGCGGGAAAAGTGCGAGGGCCTGAACGCTGAGCTGCAGGCCAATGGTGCGGAGATAGAGGTCCTGTACGATGGTGTGGGCGGGTATGCAAACCGCTGGATCTACACCGAGGACGGCCAGATTTATTATGACCTGCTGGGTACTTACGAGTTCAGCGGTACGCCGCTGGTGCAGGTAAGCGACGCCTCGGCGCTGTTCGGCGTGCGCCCGGCAACATGGGACAACGAGTACCGGTGCTACACCGTGGCCAACGGTGCCCCGTATGCGGTGGCGCGCAGCGACGGCTCCCTGCTGAGCAGCTTCCGGTACAAGAACGTCTGCATGGCGGGCGACGAACTGATCGCTGTGGAGGACACCGACGGAAACTGGGGCTACTGCGACATCAACGGTGAGGAGGTCATCCCTTGCACCTACCAGGCTGCGATGCAGGCGGAGGGGGCGTCGGAACCTATCGACTACCCGTTCCCGGATATGTCCGGCGTGGTGGTTGTACAGGATGCAGACGGCGCAAGAATGGCGCTGTACACCGATGGAACGGTCTGCATCGAGGCTGGCCGCTTTGAGGATCTGGCCCCCGCGCAGGGCGGCTGCGTCTGGGCCAGGCAGAACGGCCAGTGGGGCTTGTTGGAGGTGAAATAACACAATAAGAAAGGGAAAACCCCCGGTGAAGGTTGCTTCACCGGGGGCAATTTTTATGGGCAGTCAGCGCATGTATTTCAAGGTTTCACGGCAGGCATCGGCAAGGGCGCGGTTGGCGGTGCAGCCGTAGCCTTCCTCATAGAAAGTGGCGACCTTTTCCATGGCCCACGCGCTGCCGGCCTTGGCGGCGTGCTGGTACCAGGCCAGCGCCAGCGGCAGGTTGGAACCGCGGGGGTCCATCTCGCAGCAGTAGCCAACGGCGGCGGCACACTCGGCATCGCCCTGTGCAGCGCCTGCGTAATAATAGTTTACGGCCTGCTTCCAATCCTCCAAAGGATTTTTGCTGCTATTGCGGCGGACGTAATTCAGGTAGGTATGTCCCATCTGCTTCAGCTCTTCCAGTGAGGTTTTCTGAATCATCTGCATAACGAGGGAAGACGTATGAGATATATAAGGCGTGTCCGGTTTTTCAGCTCTGCTCAGGGCAACCAGTTCGGTAGGCATGCAGCCAAAGTCGGAAATACAACCCCATTGCTCATCCGTGTATAGGGCATCCGGAAGGTTACGCTGTATATGGCAGCTTACGCTCAAACGGCCAATCTCATCCAGGCGGGAATCCCTATAGGATTCATCATCTGATTTATTGTAGTAGTCCCGATAAATATAGTAAAGATTGATGGCGTACTGTTCCCAGAGTGCGGCCTGATGAAAAGACTGCGGCACACCAACACCATACTTATAGCAGTCGGAAAGTGTATCGGCGCCGTAAGAAGCGAACCATACAGCAAGGTCATCAATCTCTGTAGAGAAGTATTTATATCCACCACGTGCAAAAAATTCATTCTGTAACAGCAGGGTCTTAATGTCATCGGCGCACAGGGTGTTTTCGGTATTATTCAGGTCTCTTTTCAGATGGTTATTTAAAGAGTCATACGACGACACAAACGCATCGGTGGAAGCGCATTCATTGTCAGGATACAGAAGCGGCGCAGCTTCCTCATTGGGGTAAAGCGACAGCTGAAGTTCCTGCAGGTGAAAATCAATACGACCACATTCTCTACGAACATCTTCCTCATAGGAATCACTCTTCGGGTCATAATCCATGCCTTGCGGCATGGGGCGCTTGGAGATCTGCGCCAGCAAATCGCGGCAGATCACAAGGTTTTCATAGTCATTAAAGTCATGAGCCATACACTTTTGCATATAGCTGATACTATGCTCATTCACAGCTGCTCACTCCTCTCAATATTTAAGATCAGCAGAACCTGTTACCATCTTGGAACAGGCCTGCATGGCAAGCCAGCCTGTCACCATGATGGGGAACAGGTAAGGATAATTTCCAAAGATGTCCATGATCAGCATAAGGCCGACAGCAAAGCCAATCTTGCCGGGAACACGCGCCATCTTGAACAGATAGAAATACACGGCGGCACCGATTGTGTTTTCCAGATGGCGGTACTGCTTGTAGGTGTTTGCGGCATGTACCGCATCCAGAACCAGCAACCCCGCAAACAGGAAAAAGCAGATCCAGGAAAGAGGATTGTAGACAAAACGGAAGACTCTTGTCAGCCAGAAATAGGGATCCAGGGAAAGGTATTCCAGGTACAAGTAAATAAGCGTCAGGGCAATGCCGGGCGCCAGAAGCGGCTTATAGCGATGGGTCTTGAGATCATGCGCACAGCGGTCAATGAACATGTGGGCGATGGCGTCGCGCTGGCCGTCATGCATGTTGACCAGTACAAAGAAGGGCGCAGATTTTGCGCCAAAGAGACCGCAAAAGCCGCCCCACATTAGCAGAACAACGAACGAGGATGCCATAGTGGCGTAATAAAGTCCCTTCGAGAGCAGATCAAGCGCCTTTTTGGTCTTGCCGCCATTTTCTTTCGTGAATTGAATATCCTTTAAGAACGGCTGGCGGCTTGCATAGTCCATTTCCGGCAGTTCTTTTGGGGGATAGGCCCTTGTAGCACCGTGCAAAAGGCCCTGCTCCAACTCTGCACCTGGCATTTCGGGGCAAAGGTGCTCATACTCGCGGGGGAACGCGGCCCCGATTTGGCTGGGGAAAATCGCCTGTGCGTTGAGCGGGCGCTCCCACGGACCGACCAGAAAGGGGGCAGTAATGTCGCCGCCTTCAAAGGGGAAAGGCAGCCCCTCGCCGTAAGAGTGATGGCGCGAAGCATGAGATCTTCCGCCCTTGGCGGCAGCTGTTCCCGGTGTGGATTTGTGATCCTCCAGCCATGGCTTGGCCTGATGGAACGCCAGGTCGTATTCGTCGTGGGGTTCGATTGTCCGGCCAAGTTCCTCGGCAATTTCGTCTCGGACATGCCGCATGTGGGCCAGGGCTTCGTCCTGGGCCGAGCAGTACAGGTGTGCCGTCAGCCAGCAGGCCAGGCAGGCCAGGTTCAAAAGGTCCTCGGTATCCAGGTCTTCGGCATCGGCGCTGGAATGTGCCGTGTAGTTGCGCAGTGCCATATAGCTGTTTAGCGCGCTGTTAAAGGCAGAGGGGGAGCAGTCCTCGATGGAAACCGCCCGGCAGCCGCCTGTCAGGTAGGTATTCAGCGTCCCGTCTGAGTACATGTACAGCATCCATTTGGCGACGCCGCTTGCATCAAAGCTGCCGGTATTAACTTCCTTATTGTCTGTGGCAAAGATGTAGTTGGGGGCGTTTTCTTTATTGTACTTTTTAATGTCATCCCACCAGCGATCGTTTCCCGAAAGTGCAGGTTCATTTTCGATGATCTCATCGATTGCCGCACGTCCGAAATCGCGAAAGCCGTTTACAAAATCATTTTGCAATAGAATGAAATTGTAAGTGCCCCGGTTTTCTGTTTTCATTTGTTCCAAATCCATAGAGTATTGACCTCCTCCTTTTTTCCGAAATCCCACCTTATCATAGCACGGAAGCAGCGGGGTTTCAATCGTTCATTATAGGAATAGGGTCCCCGGCAAACAAAATTAAAGAAAATCCTGAAAATCTCTTTAACTTTGCCAGGGGGCACCCCTATTGTAAGGGTGTAAGAAAAAAACAAAAACTTAGGAGGAAATACACTATGAACCATTACGACGAAGATAAATCCGCAATTACCGCTGCCCTGATGGGTCTTTCTTGTGAAGGGGACTGCGGCCCGCTTGGGATACTCATGCACTGCGCCGTCCTCACGCTGGTATTTTGCGCGGCCACCATAGCGATTACGCTGCCGTCGGCTACGCGGAAGATCCTGAAAAAGGTGTACAACAGCGCCGATGGCACTCCGGATCGCAGCGAGGAAGAAATGCTGCAGGCGCACCCCCAGGCTGCCAAGCTCTGCCGGGTACACAAGGCACTCTTTTCCGTGGCCGGTGCGATCATCCTGGTGTTCGCCTGGGCACAGAATGTCCTGCACCTGCCCATTGTACACAGCCTTTTCTTCCGTGTGATCGGCTCTGTGGGCAGTGCCGCCGTCTTTGCGACGGCTGCAGTGGGGATAGTTCTGATCGCCGCTGCACTGGCCGCCCGCAAAAAGGCCAGGAAGGACAACGTCTGACACAAAAGCATAGAAAAAGGAGAAAGTAATCATGTTTGAGCATAAAGTTGACGACCATACCACCTACATCATCTGCGACCCCGATACGGCAGCCTGGTATAACATCTTTTGGCTGATCGGTGCCATCATCAAGCTGTGCATTTTCGTGGCAGCGGCCCTTTTTGCGCCGGTGCTGATCCTGCCGCTGTGGGGGCTGAACAACTCGCGCGACAATACGCCGGGCCGCGGCATGGGGGAGATGTTCCGTGCGCATCCCTACCAGTGCTTTTTCAGCATTACGTCGCTGGTCTCCTTTGCCGTGACGGGCGTATGCTTTGCGATCGAGTACCACATCACCAACGGATGGGAACTGCCTCAAAGCGCTTACGTGAATACCCAACTGTTCCGGGCTGTAAACCCGGTCTTTACCAATTCCGTCTGGGTTACGCTGGCCATCGGAGGAATCCTGGTGCTGATGTTCCTGGATGCGATGAAAAATGACTGACCCTGTGGCTTTTTCATTGAATCAGGCGGCGGGATTTGCTATACTATAAAAAAGATGCCGCCCACTGCGGCAGGAAAGGAATGTACTTCCCATGAAACGTATCTATATAACGGCGATCCCGCTGGACAGCAACTTCGCCATTGACTCCTATGCGGCAGAGCCGGTAAACTACACGCAGACCCTGGCGAAACCGACCTACTACCCCATTACCCCGATCCTGGCCGATACCGCCCACGCCGGGGATGAGATCAAGGTCATAGCGGTGCGCCAGATCAACAGCCCCCACAGCGAAAACCTGGAGATCTTCCGCCGTGAGCTGGACGGCCTGGGCCTGCCCTATACGCTGGTGGACCTGACCACGCCGGAAAACCAACAGCGCGATGGCCTGCTGGCTTTGTTTGAGGCGCTGACCGATGCGATGGACGGCGATGCCTGCTATTATGCGGATGCAACGTTCGGCACGAAGACTTACCCGCTGGTGCTGTCCTCGGCCCTGCATTATGCAGAGAAAATTTTGGATGATACCGAGGTATGCGGCATCTATTACCGCGAGTTGACGCGGGAAAACGGGAAAGTCAAGAGCGTGCGCCAATATGACATCAGCACCTTGTTTACGCTGGATGGCATTGTAGATATGGCTGCCGAAGCAGACCTGCCGGACAAACAGAAGTTTATCAGCGTAATGCTGCACCCTGACCGGGAGGTGTGACCCATGGCGGAAAACGCAAAGGACACCAAAAAGCAGGCTGCCCTGCGTGAGCAGATTGAACACCACCCGATATGGAACTACCCGCCGGAGGAACGCTTGCAGCATAACCGTGAATGGCAGCAGTTGTATTTGCTGGTATTCCAGTTTAAAGAGTTTCTTTCCAAGATCGAGAACCGGCTGGAAAACACCGATACAAACGCCATGCTGCAGGATGAAGACGCGCTGTTGGATGCCCGCTACACGCGCCGCAGCAAACTGCGTACCAAGCTGGATACCCTGACCTTTACCGAGTCTATGTGCAAGGCCGTTTCCAAGTACGATGTCAATTCCGGAAAGCCGTTTTTGGCGTATTTTGATGCCATCTATGCCAACGCCATGCACGACAGCGTAAACAGCAAGGCAATGCGCGACCAGGGAGACATGCGCCTTTCGCGCCGCGAGGGCCAGCTGTGGAAACGCCTGTGCGAACTGTGCGAAAAACAGGGGCTTGACCCCAAAAACCTGCCCGCCGGCTTTTACGAGACGGCTGCCGACTGCCTGGACGTGGACGAAGCAGCCCTGAAACGGCTGGTCCTGAACGCGACGACCGCGCGGCGCACCATCTCGCTGAATGACGATACCCACAAGGACGACGACGGCGAGGCCATCATGTTTGACGCCGATGATCCCAATGCCACGAGCATGCAGGAACGGCTGGAAAGCGCTACGGAAGCGCTGCGTGTGATTGTGATGTTTGCTTCCAAGGACGTGACGGAGTTCCCGCGGATCTTCTTTACCAACGATGTGATAGCCCTGCTGTGTGACGAAAAGCCGGCCATCCCGCCGGAACGGTACTGCACTGTGCTGGAAAAGAAGGAGGACCTGCTGTGGGCCAGGATCTTTGCGCGGGATTACATGAACTTTTTGTTTGAGCCGCACAAGCCGGACCGCCTGCGCCCGCTGCTGGATATAAAGCCGACCCATCAGCCCAAGGACCGCACGATTTCCACCTTTACCGGCAAAACGACCGTGACCATCAGCAACCGGCGCAAAGAATATAAGAAGCTGCTGCAAAAAATGCAGGAACAGCTGCGCCAAAGCTGAAACGCCGACACATAAAAAGCAAAAGCGTCCGCCAAATCGGCGGGCGCTTTTTGTGTGGGGCAATGTGTTATCCCTCGCTGCTTACAACGGGGAAACTGGTGTATGAATGTAAGGAAACGGCGTTTTGCCAATCCTGTGCTACCGAGATCTGATTCGGGTTATGGTAGCCGAGCCGTGCATCCAGCTGGCAGAAGACGCCGATGCGGTTGATCAGGCTTTCCGAGACCTGGCCGTCATGGCCAAGCACCAGGCGGCGCAGCTCATCCAGGGAGGAGATTGTCAGCCGGGTCGAATGGGCGGCGTTGTTGCGAAGATCACCGGCGCGGCAAAATCACGGTAGGTCTTATCCCACCATCCGGCATTTTGCGGGTAGTTAGCCTGGCGGCTCAGGGCGGCCATTCGGTTGCTGAAATGCTTGCCGTCCAGCCCGCCGTAAAAGTTGCCGATGGTGATCTTTTTAGCTTTCAGCTTGGGGCTATTCCAAGAGGACAGGGCCGGATTTTTTTTGTTTACAAGCCAGCTGCCGATCACCTGGTCGGCCCGGTAGAACGGGAACAGGGCTTCCTTCATGCGCTGTTCCAGCAGCAGGCCGTACATCAGCCCGCAGGGCGAAAAGTCAAGCTGATCGTCCTTGTCAAAGCTGTGCAGCAAGCCGGTGAACATGCGGTCCACGATCACGCCCTGTTTGAAGATTAGCGCCGAACTTTCCGGCAGACGGTTCACAAGTTCCGTGACATGGGAGGGGAAAAGGTCCTGATCGGCACTTTGCAGCAGCTGGTTGAACATGTCGTCCAGGCTGATGTTTTTGCCGCTGAACATCTCGTCCAGGCCATCGGCCATGTTGCGGCCGTTTTCCTCGAACCATTCGGTGGCTTCTTCCTCGGTGGCGGCTTCGGGCAGATATTGGATCTTTCCCAGGCTGTCGGTAAGCTGGGCACGGCCTGCGCCTTCGCTGCCCTGGTTCAGCTGGTAGACGGAATCAAACAGGGTGCTCCAATCCTCGCGGCTTGTAACGACGATGTTGTTGTTGACCTGGTTCAGATCGCCCTGCACATTGGTGTTGGTAACCGAGCCGGAAATGTTGTAGTTCGTGACATAGTTGATCACGCTGGGGGCTGCCTGTTCCGGGGTGGTGGACGGTGCGTATGCGGGGGCTGAATGGGCGGTGTGGCGGGGGTTCCACATGTCGCTGGCCAGCATCTCCCGCAGCAGGCCGATGCAGAGCCGCCAGCGGCGGCTGCGGCGATCGGTATACACAAGGCCGCGCTGTACCGACTGGGGACGGTCCACGTCTTCTTCATCGGCACCGGAAAGGCCAAAGTGGGAGATCTGGGTCAGGATCTCAAATTCACGGTCATCCAGATCTTTCAGCCATTGGCTCAGCAGTAGATAGACGGTCTCCTCGGGCAGCATACAGGTGCGGATGCAGTCCTCAAAGGCGTCCTGCCCTTCCAGGCCATCCTCCTTTGCAAGAAGCAACGCCTCCGCCGCATCCGGCACGATGGCAGGAAAGCCGCCGGTCATCTCCAAAAGCCAGTGCTCTTCCTCCGGCGTAAAGGGGGAAGCATCGCCGCCGCGGTAGATCCGGCCCAGATACTGGGAAAATTCCTGCGGGCGCGGCCGGTTTTTGGAAAAGGTAAACTGGTTCAGGCTCAGGTTATTGAAGATCGACGAGCCGGCCAGATCCTCCATGGCGGGGCAGTACTGTGCGGTGTAAAGGTAGTCGTTCGTTACGATCATCCGCAAGGGAGCATCGGAGTTTTTCAAGATGTTTACCTGCTGGATACTGTCGGCCTGGCAGCCATCGATATTGCAGATAAAATTGTGAAAGCCCAGGACGACCAATACAAAGCAGTACCGCCGTTTTTTCCATTCCTGCGCGCAGCTTTGGGCGGATGCGCCGCCTGCGGTAGTCAGCAGGGTCTCCAGCGCCGGGTCGATCAGCCCCTGCTCTTTCAGGTACGAAAATCCCTCCTGAAAGGCACAGGCCAGCAGGTCGTCCAGGTCTTTTCGGTGCCGGAGAGTCGTGCCCTCCCAAACCAGCACAATGGTCGGCTTGTTCGTGTCAGCAGCCAGTGCCCGGTTTTTTTTCGGGGTAAAGTAATCTTTCAGAAAGGTATCCTTGCCGCAGCCCTTAGGGCCGAACAGCGTACCGGAGGAACGATCCTCCAACCATTCATCCAGACGGATGCGCACCGTAGAGAACTCATAATGCGGTGCGTCTTTGCGAAAATGCTCAGACATCAGTGTCCCTCCTTTCTGGGTTTAAAATAGGGATAGGGCTGCAGTTTGCAGTCCGGCAGCAGTTTGTTGCGCAAGATCTGGCGGTACAGCTCACACTGCGGGCGGTAACTTCTTCTACGGGCAGAATATTCCAGCAGGCCGCGATAGCTGACAAGGTTCGACAGCACGTTGGAGATCTTATCCCAGGTGATACCGGCCGACTCATCCACAATGCTTTCCAGCACGGTAACAGGCACCCACTGGTAAGGAATGGTACATTCCCGCATCAGGCAGGTCAGCACACTGCGCCATAGATCGTTCGAATCATCGGAGAGAGAATCGATCAGTTTGTCCATGTGCAGCTGCTGCGGGGAACTGCATAGCATCGCGTTGGTTGCTTCCAGCACGCGCGCCGCATACAGGGTCGTCTTTCCATTCGGCGCAGGCTGTACCGAGGGGAAGTTGTCCAGGTAGGTAAAGCAGGTATCCATCAGGAGGTAGGCGGGGTGGATCAGGCCGCGGGTGTAGAACCAGAGCTGATCCAGCGCACGGAAATTGCTTTCCAGATCGACCGTATCGATGAGGGAGGAGGTCGCCGTGCGCCATTCCTCTTTGGCCATTTGGCCAATAATCATCGGGCGGCCATAGGTACATTCAAACAGCTGGGTCATGCTGCCGCCGCGCAGATAATACTCCGTCAGGCCGTTGGCGCCGCAGATCAGCAGATGGAACGGGGTGTCGCTTTGCAGAACGGCGCGCAGGTTGCTGGCGGCTGCACCGCCTACGGTCTCCAGGTCGTTGATCAGGCGGTCTGCTTCATCCAGGATATACACAATGTGCCGGTTGCCAAGTGCGGCGCACAGCTCACGACAGAATTGCGGCAGCCAGCGCAGATCCTCGTATACAACACCCTGCGAGATCCCGGCAGACAGGGCCGAAATATCCAGCGGTGCGTTTTCCTCACTGTCGATGTCTACGCCGGGGTTGGGCAGATACTGCACACGCTGCGGTGCCGGGGCAGCGGCTGCCTGCCGCTGGGCAAAATAGGCCTCCCACTTTTTGCGGTGGGCCTGCACGCGGGCGATTGTTTCTTCGTCGCGGTATGCCTGCGGCAAAGTTTCATCGTGCATGTAGGAAGTCAGCTGATCCCACAGCTGGTTAGAGAATACATCCCGCAAGTTTTCGGAAGCACCCTGCTGGTCGGAACTCTGGACCACTTCAAGCCGCAGCGGGATCACCTGACCGTTTGTCTCGTCCTGGATCATCTTTTGCAGCTTTTGGGTGATCATCGACTTACCCATGCGGAACTGACCACTGATCAGGAACAGCATGGGGATGCGGGAGGGATTTTCGCAATACAGGGTATGCAGGCGGCTCAACTCATTGCGGCGGCCGAAGAAGGTTTTCGTATCGCGGATGGTGTGATCCACGCGGACTTTCTGGTTTTCCGGCAGGAATTGCAGCGGCATTTCACCGCGGTAGAGCAGCAGATCATCGCCGCTCTGGACCAGGGCGCGGACCTCGACTACCGCAACGATTTCGGCGTTTTCTTCCTGCACGCGGCGGGCGGTCTTTTCGGGAATATCGGTATCGATCTGGAACGGAATATGCCACAGCGCCTTTTGGTCTTCATCCGTATATTGCTGTTTCGACAGCAGCACGGCGTTGCCGTTTCCGTTTCCTCCGCGCAGCGTCAGGCTGCGGGGAATCGGCAGCGCGGCCGCATCCCATTCTTTTTCGCCGGTCCTGATGCGGTAGCTCAGGTTAATGTATACGGGCTGCAGCGGGCAGCCGCCCACATTCTCCACATAGCCTTGCAGCGTAGTCGGCTCGCAGGGGTCGTCATAGCTATAGTCGTCTTCATCGCGGGTGCAGTAGTAGGCAGAGGACGGGTCCAGATATACCTTCATCTGCGGGCGGGCATCCAGCTTTTTCTGCTGATGCTCTGCCAGCATACGCACCAGCTCGTGGCGGTCCTGCTCGGCGGGGGTACGCTGCAGCAGGCTGCAGCGCTCCTGCTCCTGCATCAGATACTGCTCGTCCTCGTCATAAAAGTCCCTGCCGGATTCCCGGATCGGCTGTATCTTCAAATACTCCTGCAGGCAGGTCAGCGAAGCCTGACGGTAGGCCAAACGGCGGCCTTCCTGCAGGGCTTTGTTCTTATTTTCGTCTTCTTCGTCCGGGTTGGCAGTAGGCGGGCAGTTTTTCAGCACGGTGAACAGATTGGCATCCTGCAGCTGGATGCGCAGTGCCTGCAGGTCATCGTAGGCTGTTGCCCGGACTGCACAGATCAGCGCGCGGGAGAAGCTCTCCAGCTTTATGGTGGGCAGGTTGTTTTTGGCTGCATCCACCAGGCAGCGGACGATACTGGCTGCCGAGGGCTCCGGCTCTGCGGCCAGCAGCTCGGCACCGGCCATATAGATCAGGGAAAGGTCCTTTTCCTTCGCCACGGCCCTTTTGAAGTCGGCCGTTTCGCTTTCCGAGGAGAACAGCTCCATCACCCGCTGACGGCACTGGTCGACCCGCAGGCTGCGGTCGTCCGGGGCCAGCACATCCGTGCTGTCCGCCGTCTCGCTGTCCGCCGCAGCGGGCTTTTCCTCTGCTGCGGGGGCGGCTGCCTGAGAGGCCTCTTCCTTCTCCTCCGGCTTGCGGGCCTCGCGGCAAACGTCCTTCGGGTCGGCAAACACATAATTCGTGCCGCTGCGGGCAAGCATCAGCCGGATGCGGGCGCGGATCATAGCAATGCGGGAGGGGTCCTCGGCGGGGATGCGGAAATAGCGGGACTCATCGTTCGGGGTGTTGTGGTCGTACTCGATGCCAAGCTTTTTGACGATCTCGCACAGGTCCGCATCCCATTTGATGCGTTGGCTCCGCGGCGGGGTATGCATGCTTTCCAGCAGCACGCCCTTGATCGCATCCATGTACTGCGCACCCTTGGCGGTGGCGCACAGCTTTTCGATACAAGGGTCGATCAGCTCCGGCTTGGGCAGCAGAATGGCCACAAGCACCTGCACGGCAGCGACCTGCTCCCGGCGCATCAGGGGATAGTATTTTTTGGCCAGCTCCCGTGTGCGGTCACAGAACAGGAACAGATAGGCGATCATGTTGACGAACTTGTCCGGGGGTGTGTTCAACAGCTGGTTTGCGGCTTGGTCGGGATTCCCCAGAAGCTGCGCCCAGGCGTAGATGCTTCGGTTGGCAAGCTTGACGGCATTGTTCGAGAAATATCTTTTCCAGTTGCGGACCGTATCGGTATAGGTCTTGCTCCACTGGGTGATTTTCTCCGGCTCCACATCATACGCGCGGATGGCAAACTGGATGGCCGCGTGCAGGGTCGTCGGATTGATCGTGCTGGTGTAGTCGTTATAGAGCGTCATTGCCTTGATGTAAAAGGCAGAATGACCGGCATTGGTGGTGTGGGAGAACTGCTCCCGCCATGTTGTGCAGGTGGAGGGGGCTCCCATCATTTCCAGGGCACGGCTGCGGAACTCCGCCTGCTCTTTGGTGCAGTCTGCTTTATGCTGGCCCAGCGCACAGAAGAAGAACTGCGTCTCCTGCATGGGCAAAGCGGCGCAGTTTTCGACCCAGCGCAGGTCTTCCGCGTCGCCCTTGCGCAAATATTCCTCGTACCACTGGAAAATATCACGGAAGGAGCGCAGCAGGGGCAGCGTCGCCATGGGGGCAAATACGGCTTTCAGGGCATCGTTTTTCTCCGGCGTTCCGGCAAGCAGATTCCCGGCCAGCGTGCCGACCAGCTCATGCGGGAGGCTCTGCCAGACGGTGCAGCGCGTCCACTGGTTCGATGCGTTCGGCGTACCGTTTGCCACGCCCACCAGTGCAAGGCGCAGTTTTTCGGCTTCTTCGCCGCCCTGGATCAGCAGGTCAAAGCAGGGCTGCCAATTCCCGGTCGCCAGGGCCGTGTGCAGTTTCGGCGCACTTTTCAGGATGTCGGCATACTGTCTGCGGCAGCGTTCGATCCAGTCATCCTGGAATTTGTTCTGCCGCGCAGAGAGGAGGAACCATTCGGCCGGGTCCTGTCCGTCCAGGATCGTGCTGCCGGGGCAGCGCTGCAGCCAGAGAATAGCATATTCCACATACATGGCGCGGGTGGCGTCATTATCTCTTGCCTTCACGCGCAGCAAACGGTCCATCAGCTGCACGATGCTGCCCCGCTCGTTCGGGTCATCGCGGTGGCAGGCCACATAAAATTCAATGCTCATCAGGAAGGCATCGGGGTGGAATTCCTTGGTGGCAAAGCGCAGCAGCACGCGGCGTGCAGAGGCCTCATCTTCCGGCGATTCGATCATTTTGCGGCAGTAATACTCGCCAAAATGCCGCCAGTTCCAGTCAAAGGCATCCGGCAGGATCAGGCTGTATACGTCCTGCTCCTCCTGCTCGGTACAGCGGCGCGGCACGGCAAAGCAGTCCTCGTACAGTTCGCGCATCAGGCTGGGCAGCCGGAGTTGTGCGCCCGCCGCTTCGTCGGGGTCTTTCATCTTGGCCAGCATTTGCGGGCCGATAAACTGCATCAGCGTGTAGGTGGCGGGGTCGGTGCCCAGCCGGGCCAGGAACGCGCAACCCTCCATCGGAAGTTTCTCGGTAATGATGGGGTACTGCACGGCGAATACATCGTAGTACAGGTTCAACGCCTGCCCGCCTACACAGAACGACACATAGCGGATTGTCTGCACCACGGTCCAGGATTCGGTTGCCAGGTAGCTCTGTGCAACGGCCGGGTAGAGCTTGCGCAGCGTCTTTTGCAGCTGCTGGCGGTCCATCTCCGCAAAGACGTTTTTGTCGCACATCTCCTGCAGGTTGTCGCTGTACTGCATCCGCTCGGCCAGCTCCGAAGCCTGGTTGAAGCGGTGCACCAGCCCGCGCAGGAAGAACATATACTCGCCCTCCTGCCAGAACAGCCGCAGGGCGGCCTGCCAGGTCTGGGCGTCATCCACGGCGGCGCAGTAGAAGGTCTGCGCCCGTGCATGGGGGTTGGCCTGGGTGCGCTGCAGCAGGCTCCAGGCCGCATTTTTGCGGCTGCTGTTCGTCAGGATGGCCCAGACCAGCACGTTCTGCGCCTCCGTGGAGACGGCGGCGTTCTGATCCAGCTGAAGCATTAGCTCCGATACCTGATCGGAAAAATCAAAGCTGACATAGGCGGTTGCCACGGTGCTCCATCTTTCCAGGAACTTGCTGACGCTTTCTGAGTCATTCTCGGCGGCCTGCTGGAGCCAGTACAGCATGGGGGGCTCCTTGGCCGCTGCGTCCGCAAGGCTGCCGCGGGTAAGGATGTCGGCCGAGGCCAGGCAGTCGCTGCGGCAAAGCACCTGCAGGTACATCGAAGCGGCGACCGTATCCCCGGCCTGCAGGGCATCGGCGCGCAGCTGTGTCAGGGTCTTATACTGTTCTGCCGGGGTGAACGATGCTGCCGGTTTCTCCTGTGCGGGAACGGGGGGCA
>ULQD01050543.1_pt1 | contig 14920 bp, 15 predicted proteins | sample 1954121 | NCBI WGS metagenome assembly ULQD01 (sample SAMEA4835646, study PRJEB28245) | human gut metagenome | biome: gut microbiome; material: fecal sample | place: Denmark | collected 2008 | reverse complement strand
CGCCGGTAGAACCTGCCTCGTATTCCGTTCCCCAATCGCTCTCGCCTTCCGGGATAAGTACGCGCCCAGCGGGCATTTTCTCCCAAGTGCCGCCGAACAAACTACCGGGGTTTGAGGAATTTACGCTCATATAAATAGAACCTACTGGGTAAATCATATCCAGCAGGTCCAGTTTGGTCAGTTTGGGCACTTCGGCCCACTCGCCATTACCTTTTAAAAATTTTTCGCGGTCTGTTATTTCCGGCGCTTTTACTAAGCCCGCTGTACCAGCAGCGGTTGTGGTTGCGCCAGTGTATACCGGCACGCTCTTTAAATAAGTTGTGTTAATCGGGTTGCCGTCAACATCCAATACGGCTTTGTTAGCCTTTGGCACTGTAATCTCGGCTCCGCTATAATCGTAAATCTGTTTCCATGTCGCAAGGTCGCTTTGCAGTTGGTATACCTTGCTTTGGTCTGTGCGGTTGCATTTCATGCCCGCATAAAGGTTATTTGTCGGAAATGCCGTGCCGCTAAAATCAGTGATAATGCTTTCCATATTGTCATTAATGGTTTGCCTATCATCGCTGATTAACCCGGTAGGCAGCAAAGGATTATAGTCTTGCATTTCGTCACCTCACAAAACTAAATGTTTATTTTATTAAATTGGAACTATTGGAGAGCTTCCTGACAGAGCCACTGTTTTTATTCAAAATACAGGCAGCACCAGTATCACTGGCTATGCTTTGCGTGCTGCTAATTCAGGTACGGTCAACGCAAACTCATGGGCTGATTGCAACCTTGTGGACGCTAAAAGCTACGGTCTGTACTCTGGAAATTACAATCAACCGCATAATACAATGCAGCCTTATTTGTCTGTTTATATGTTCCGCCGCAAGGCTTAAAGTCTATTGGTGAAATTCCTGCCCACAACCATATGGTTAGAGCGTACTACGCACAAGATGGTTATGGCGTTACAATACCCGCAAATGTTCATTATCTTAAAGATGTTTCAGGTAGCATATCTTGGGCAAGCGCCGCTATAACAGACCAAAATTATGGCATTATAAATGTTTGCGACAATACCGGCAGCGGACAAGCTCACAACAACCTGCCGCCGTATGTCGCTGTTTATCTGTATAAAAGAACTGCGTAGCCTCTATTGGAGAAATGCCCGCTCATACACATGAACGAGGCACAATGAATATAACCGGCTCAGTGTCATACGTTGCAAGTGGTTATGGAGAAGAAAACTCAACCGCAAAAGGTGCATTTATAGCAGACACATGGCACCAAGGCGCTGGTTATAACAATGCAGGCGGCTCAGGTACGTTAATTCAAAACTTTCGACTTGACGCTTCAAAATCTTGGACAGGTGCCACTTCCGAAGTTGGTTCTGATAACGCCCACAACAATATACAGCCCTATATAGCCGTTTTCTTATGGAAAAGGATTAGTTAGTCCTGCGCCACATAAAAACGCTTAAAAACGGTTGCATAAGGCTGTGAGCAGCGTTGCCACCAACGCTTGAAGTTTCACCAGCCCAAGAACGTGAAGCGTCGAAGCTAACTTTTCTATAAGAACTCCAGCAGTTGCCATTTTTTTCTTGTGTTGTATAGCCGTAGGCTTCTTCTGCTCCAAATACTCCGTTATATTGGTTTACAAAATTCAACTCGCCACGAAACGCGCCTGTAATATTCATTGTGCCGCGAGTGTGAGTATGGGACGGTAACTCTCCAATAGTTACGCAAGCAGCTCTCCAATAGTGAGTGTATGCGTTGCTTCGCCGCCGGTGCTTCCTGCGGCATAAGTAGTGCCCCACGTCGATGTGCCTTGCGCTAAAAGTACACGTCCGGCGGGCAGTGCTTCCCATGTTCCGCCGAAAAGCGTGCCGGGATTGGTAGATGCCGTTGAAGCGTAAATGCTGCCGACCGGGTACATTTTAAGCATTAGCGCAGATATTACTGCGTCCGTCAGCCCTGCGGCAGTAGCGGCATTGGTAGCGTTTGTTGCATTGGTGGCATTAGTAGCACTTGCTGCCGTTGTCGCACTGTCAGCGGTTGTGGCGTGGTCGGCATTGGTAGCATGTGCAACGCTGTCGGGTATTTCCGGCAGCCACGTTGTTAAGTCGCCCTGCAAGCGGTACAGCTTCTGTTCGTCCGTTCTAAAACAAGTCATAAACGCAAACAAATTTGTAGTCGGAAATGCAGCTCCAGCAAAATCGCTGGCAATAGATTTTAAAGAATCATTTATAACTTCCGGGGCCTCGGCCACCAGAGTATCGTCAGATAACAAACCAAAACTTTGCATTTTTTCACCTCTCAATATCCTGTGGCCTGCCAAGTAATAAGCCCGGTCACAAGCTGTCCGGCGTCATTTACAAGCTGTACCTCAAAGCCCGTCTTATCCATGCTGGTAATATATGGCGTTACAACACCGTCGCCGGTATTGCCGCCACGCAAGTTTACATTTACTTCCGGCACGATATAAAACTGTTTGGTAAAGTTAATTCTCGTCGGCGCAGCAGTATCAGTAATGTTGGCCGTGCCTCTGTCTTGTGTGTCGGGTATATCAACGTGCATAATCACATTGCTTACCGAAGGCTTGGTCTGCGCGGCAATCGCATTAATTACAATGCGTACCAGCGCGTCCTGATATTCGTATTCGCCTACTTTAAAGTCCATAAACGGCGTATAACCCGGCGCAGTCTGTGTGGCTTCGTTAAATTCATCAAGGCTCATATCGCCTTCTGTTATGGCAATGTTGCTTATTACCCCGCCGCAGGCTTCCAAAAATGCGTCGTACAGTGCGGCGTTATCCTTTTTCAACAACTCTATCGTCTTTATAACTTCATCAGTTACAACAGCATTTTCCATAAAATCGCGGCGGAATAAAGCCGTTCTTTCAAAAGCGTCTGTAATTGCCGTTTCTTCCGCCTTCGCAAGCGCTATGGTTTTTTGCGGTATAACCTCGTCGGCGTCTACCGCTTCAAAGAACCATTTTTTCAGCTTTCTGCTTGTTTCATCAGATAGTGCTGCGGTTTCTTTAAAGTCCAATTTGAATTTAGCCGAACGAGTCATTACATCAGCTACGTTCAAAAGTTCTGTCGGCACTTTGCGCACATTGCGCAGCACCTTTCTTTCAGCAACGCCGAATTTTTCAGCAACGCCTCGCGTCAATAACTTCTGGGGCGTATCGCTGACGGCTAAGTTTTCGCCAAAGTTCAGCTTAAATTGAATATAATCCCAATAGCTTTCGGTAACGGCAGCAGCTTCGCTAATTGCTTTTTCAGCCGTTTTGCTGTGTTGTTCTGCAATCACTGCTGCTTCTTTTTTCTTTATTTTCGATGTTTTGGTTGCCGTATCAGTCAAAGCAGTTTCTTCTTCGACATCAACTGTAAACACCGTCATGCCCGCCATGTTCCATGTCTTAATAGACTGCTCCCATGTCAGCGGGCAATTTTGCCAAGAATAATTCTGTAAATCGTAGCTTTGAAAAGTGTTCTCATAGGCGCTGAACGGCTGTGTTAAATCGCCTAATTTAAGCGAACCGTTATTAAAGTCTAAATTAGATGTAACTTGTACGCCCATGTAATCACCTGTTAGCTAAGAGTAAACTGGAAGTTAATAGTTACCGTATCGTCGGCGGCCTTGTTTACAACCGCAAAAGTAACACGGTCAATAAAAGTGCCTCCGCTTGCAGCGTTACAAACACCAGCTTCGGTAATTGCACCGGTAGCTTCGCCGGGATTAAAAGTAGTAGTAAAGGTAAAAATTTTAGTTCCCGCTGTGTGCTGATAATTTGCTGCTTTGCGCGCAAGTTCAGTAACAAGCGCAGTCTGCGTTGCAGCAACCGCGGTAGTACCTGTACCTACTGCAATATGGCTCATAACATTCGGGCGAGAAGCAGATTTGCCAATGGCATCGGCAATAAAATCAAAACCTGCATTAAGAATAAGGTTATCTTTACGGCGAACTTCCACACTTCCATCTGATTTACGGTGGGTAATTACCAATGCACCTTTAATATGAGCAAACTCTTGTACTCCGTTTTTGTTTTCGTCCATTTTTTCACCTCATAAAAATAGCCGGTAATTAACCGGCTTAAATAATTACAGGGTACGCGGCCAGCTTATTCAAAATTCCAAGCGGCTCCGCGTCAGTCTGTGCGTATTCGGTTTGATTTTTGTTCAAATAGTTTATATACAGGCACCTTGCGTTGCTTCCCTGACTGATTCCAAACGCAAAATATGCCATGCCGCTAACAGCAAAACTAAACGGCACCCACAATTCTTTTCCGTCGCTTGAAAACAGGTAAAAACTTTTCAAGCGCTTGTCATAGCCAAGTGAAAGCCACTCGTTATTTTCGTTATATAGGGTTACAAACCGCGTATCGTTTAATTCTTCCGTCAACTTCACAAAGAAGATTAAATTAAATGTGCGCTGCATTTTTGAAGCATCGTAGCTAAGCCTTGTAAGAGGCCCTACATAAAGCCCTTGCGCCCAGCGGCCCTGTCTGAAATCATCGGCGTGCTGCGATTCTTCCGGGCTTTCTTCATCCTCTGTTAAAAGGTCGCCGTCAAGCTGTGCATAAAACAGATTGTTTGTACCAACGCCTTTGTAACAAGCAATTTCCTGCCTTATATTGGCACTGTCAACGTCGCCCAAAACACCGGTCCAATGGATATTGGCGTCCTGCCAAGCAACGGTATAATCTTCCCATGTCCATGTGTTGTTATCCGTTACGCTAAAGGCATTGTATTCCAGCCAGTTGCGGGCCTTGTATTCTTGGTCAAGCTCAACATTAAAAATATACTCGCCATAAGTAGCGTCCGCCTCCAGCGTCACACCGCTTAACACCGGGTCATAATAAACATTCAGCTTGCTGCCGCTATACGCAGTGTCAGCTTGGTCAAATTCCAAAATAATATTGCGGCTAATGTCAGTTTCCGTTGTCATAAACTGGTAAGCTGCGTTTTTGGAATAGTTACCGTGTTCGTCATAAGCCTTAACCATCAAGTAGTAGTCGCCACGGTTTGGGTACAATCGGCGGTTCTTATCGTTTGTAGCCGTCCTGAACAGCTCCGTTCCGCGCTCCCAACTAAGCTCGCTGCACACCTTCACAACATACTTCACGTTGTAAATGTTTATCGGGTCCCAATAAAAATCCAGCTCCGGCCCGTTACGTTCTACCAAAAGCCCTGTAACATCAGGCAGCACCAAATACAGTATGCCCTGTTCGCCTTCGCCGAACTGGTCAAAGAACGATACCTTAATCTGCTCTACGCCTTTTATATCGTCAGTGATGATAAACACATTGTCATAAGCGGTATAACGCTTATTATCAATATAAATGTACGCGCCGATGCAGTTGCTTGGAATTTCGCTAAAAGTAACCATTGTGCCATCCGCATTGGTGGTAATGGAAATATTAGTCGGCGCGTCCGGCCGTGGCTTGTTATATAAAATTTCCGCCGGATTGCTGTATAAACCATCTTGATTAAACGCATACAGATAAACGTGCCCGACAAAAGTAACCGGCATTGCCGTGCTGTAATTGTTGACCGTTCTTTCTAAAAGCCCGTTTTCTTCTCCAACGTATACATCGGTACGCAGTTCATAAAAAGCAAGACTGGCAATATCGCGGATATGGTCCCATGTAAACCTGCCGCCGTCCCTTGTAAATGTAAGGGTAAAATTGCGCGGCGTCTGTACTGCGCCGTCCGCCTCGTCGTCAATATCTTCCTGCGTAAAGCCATTGGCAAGGTTTACCTGTTTGGTGCTTTCAGCCAGGTAATCTTTTAACAGGCTCATAACATGCCTGCCGTCGCCCTGTATTACCGCAGGTAAATCCGGCACCTTCAAAGCGGTTGCTTTTTCTTCTTCTGTTGTTTCGGTATCTTCCGCAAAAGTAGAAATATCTCTTTCGCTCACGGCTCTCACCAACTTATCAGGTCATACTCATAGCAGTAGCAATGGCGTTTTGCAGGTCAGTCAATAGGTTAGTGTCCTGCGAAATATCGTACTCATTTTCGTTCAGGGCCAGCATAATCGCGTAGCGCACCACAATTTCATTAATGCTGTCATGGTCATAGGGAAATTCATCTGTCGAATCCTCCAATAGCGCCGGTGTCGCAAAATACCTAAAACGTACATACTCGCTGCCGTCCACAATTTCGGCTTTGCCTGCCGTCATGCGCAGCGGGTAAGTGCCTGCCGCCTGTATATAGTTTTTCGGCAGCGTGTCGCCGTCATGTACAATAACTTCCTGCGTCATTGCAGGGTAGCGCCCCTGTATTAACAGCGCCGCTATACGCTGCAAGCTGTTATTTAAAAACTCTATGCAGCGTTCGTCGCTGTATTCTTCCGATATATCGTGTCCTGCCGCCCTAATGCGGCTGATGGCTTGCTGTACCGTAATCATTACCAATACCTCCATCCAACGCGGAACGGCATTTTGATTTTTGCATTGCGATAACGCCTGCGCGGGACAAGCTGTGCCACCGCATCATTTACTGCCTGCATCATAACATCGGTTGATGCGTTATTATTAAGAATCATGCTGCTAACCTTCGCCAGCGAATCTTTAAAAATAACAGGCAGCTCAATAACATCTTCTTCATCTTTAATCTCAGCAATCGCTGCGCGGTAAACAATCTTAAACCCGCGAGCGCCGCTGTATAAACGGTTGCCTACAACCTTATACTGCCACGGCATAGGTGTTCTGATGCTTTCAACTGGCGACATCATTGTGCCATCTTTAAGCGCCATAACAGACACCAACGAGATAAAATCCTCCGGCAGTTCAATGCCATCTTCCTTAAAATCATAAAAAGGCAATTTCTCGCCTTCCGGCAAATCCTCGTTGGCCGCGGCAACTTCATTATTCATATCTTCTTCGCTGTATGTTGCAGCCTTTTCCAAAAAGTCGCTGCTTTGCAGTGCAAGGCTGTTATTGAAATAACGAATGCACTCGTTCACAGCCATTTTGATGTCATAATCCGAGAATCTTATCTCGTTGTTGTCCTTTTCCTTAAAGCGGATAAGCCGCCTTAGCTCTTTGTAGGTAATCATAAAATCAATCCTTTTTACTGGACGAAGAACCATTCCAGTATTTTTTCGGCGTAATAACCTGAAATTCGCGGTGAACATCAAAGAACTTGCGCACATATTTGGTGTATTCCCCCATATCGCCAGCTCGGCGCGCTCTCTTTGCCATAATTAACCACGGGTCACACATCCACATTTCTGGCGGAATATAGCCCATCAGGCGCATCTCACCGCTGCCTTCGCCTACCCTGCCGCCGCCAGCTTCGCTTGCCTCTTTTGCAAGCCGCTGCGCAAGCCCGGTATCAAAGGTGTTATAAAGGTGTACTGTGCCTTTTTTGTCGTTATCTACCGACATGTACTGTGAAATAAGCATTTTAAATACCCCCATTTCTTTAAGATGCCTTAGTTATGCGTAGTAGAATTTACAACCTTTGTGAGTTTTATGTTTACCTTCGCAGCAGCTTGCTATATTTCTTCGTATAAACCCTTTATTAGCTCTTGCGGCAGCACCAGCAGAAGGATATTCTATTGTTCTGCCATCTGGGAACAAACACACAACAGCCTTTGGTTTCTTTATGCCACCACGATGAATGAACTCATCGCCATATTCCGGGGCATGTCTGCTGTTTGCTTCTCCAACGGATTTTGCTAATGTTAAAAAGCAGCGTGTTCCGGGACTATAAACTTTGTTCCCTTTCACGCGGGTATCTTTATCAAGGGCAATCATTTGCCTTGGGTTGTCGCGCCACATTTCGTAGCCCGGCAAATTTTGTATATCTTCGGCAAAATTAGAAAGCCTGTGCCATCTTTCACAAACGCTGCAACCTTTATAACAGGGATTAGATTCTTGGCATTTTGCATTATAGCAACGCTGCAACATACTTTTCCAAAGGGTATAAATTCTATAACGGATGTGGTCCGTGCCAAGTTTTTGCCACGCGCACCACCCACGTATATCGTTAATTCCTATTCCGGCAACTCTGCCCGGTTTCTTACCTCCCATGCTTTTACCTCCCAAACAAATATAGGGAGCTGGCGGCGGGACTATCCACCACGCATCAACGCCTAAGCGTTTGCTCTAATAATTAAGCTACGTCAGCATGAGAAAAGCCCCGAAGAATATTTCACTTCGGGGCTTAAAATATTACACTTTCGGTATTTTTATCAGCGTTTTACTTTGATTAAGCTACCAGAAGCTTTTGGTTGTGTACCCTTCAAACCCAACCATGATTCAATAAAGAACTCTTTATAGGAGCCTTTAGTGGCAATGCCCGGAACTTCGTGGGTTCTTTCAAACCATTTGAGGTCCCAATACTGCATATCCATGAAGTCTACACGGTTGTCCGGGTAGAGTCTGTGGGATTTCGCAGTAATTACACCGAAGTCGGTTTCAAGGGTGTCGGCAACAAGGTCCAGTTTGCGGTCTTTGCCCATGCCGCGGTTAATCTGAGTGCTTGCAGTTACGATGCTGGAGAAACGACGTTTCTTAGCAGGACTCATAACAGCAAGAGTCGGGTTGCCGCCGCGGTTGAAGCACATCTGCATTACATTGTTAATGTCGTCAAGGGTAAAGTCGGCAGTGCCGCCCATATCCAGAACGTTGTTTTTAACAATGGCAAGCTCGGCGCCTGTGGTGGTCGGCTTAACCTGATTTGCAGTAATTTTTTCTACTGCGTCTTTCATGGTGTTGTAAATGGTGAATTTAGTATCGCCATCGTTATCTTCAAGACGGACATAGTAGATGGTATTGGCTGCAAGGCCGGTCGGCATGGTGGTTGCAGTGAAGTACACGAAATCGCCAGTCTGCAAACCGTGTTTGCTGCTTGCGGTAATGATACCGTTAGAAGTAGAAAGGGCTGCAGTAATGGTCTGGGTTTTCATGAAGTACGGCACGCCGCCGGTCATTGCCGGAGCGCTGCCTCTTTCTGCGCGAGATACGTCATTGTTTACAAGAGCGTATTCAATGTCGGATGCGTGGCCCAGAAAAGCATTGTGATACTGGCGGGTAAATTCGTCCTGCGGCTCATAGATTTTTTTAACTTTAATCTGCGCAGTGGTTACATAGCCGGAGTTTACGAAGCGCTGGCAATGGTTGTTTGCCATTTCCAAGCTGCCTACCGGCTGGCTTTCATAGTCCTCTTTTTCAAGATGAGCATTGACTTGCGGCGGGCGCAGGCCTTCGGTAGTCCAGCTAAAGTCAAGCGCTACCGCGTCAGCGTCCTCGGAAAATTCGGACAGGTAAAAGGTTTTGTCGGGGTCAATATTCGTAATAATAGACGAATAGTCCTCGGCATGGCCGATTGCTTCTAAGGTATGGGACTGAGAAGTAGACGGCCCAAATTCTCTTGTTACATCTGCTGGCATTTTTTCACCTCTAAAATAAATTGTTTATAACAAAAACCGCTTAATACTCTGGGGGTAAGTATCAGCGGTTTTTATTCGCTTGCATAAATCTTGCAATCCATTGTCTTTTTTCTTTGATGCTGCCGTTTCTTAAAGCGGCATAATCAAACGTAGTTTCTTTCGGCAGCTCTTTGCCTTCGCCGGGACGTTCAACCACAGGCGGTTTAGCCGCTGGTTTTGGCGTGCTGCTCAGGTTGTTGCGTTTCGCGTAATATTCTTTGCGGGTTGCTTCGTAATATTCACGCATCGTAACAGCCTGCTGGTCAGTAATAGTGCCATTTTTAAGCGCAGTAATTGCTTCTTCAACCTTGCGCCCTTCGGCATACGGCAATGTTTTAAAACGTTCCTGCATCATCTGGTCAATGGCATTAAAATGAGGTTCTTTGGCTTTGGCATCAGCAACAAAGTCTACAATATCTTTGTAGCGGGCCTGCTGCTGCTGTCTTGCAACATTTTCGGCGTTGGCTCTTTGCTGAATGTTGCCAATGAGCTGCTGGCGGTGCCATTCGATGGCGGCGTTAATAGCGGCTTCCTCTTTTTCATCACCAAACTCCATGCCGTCATATTGTTCTTCGGTCATACCAAAGTCTTTCAGCGCGCGCGCCTTTGCATCCTCATTCAGTTTTTTGTAAAACTCCTGCATTGCTTTGGCCTGTTCTTCCGGCGAAAGCTGTTTTTGGAGTTGTTCTTTCTGGCGGGCTTCTTCCGCCTGTTTTTCTTTAAATGCTTCTACCGCCTGCGCAACGCGGAACTCGGTGTACTGTTTTTGGAACTCCTGCGGCACCCTTCTCTCATCAACATCTCCGGCCGCTAAAGCTGCCGAAAATTCGTTCAGGTCATAAGGTTCAGGTGCTGCGCCAACCTCCCCGGCGACTCTATCAATTAGTTCTGCCGTCGGGCTGTTTGCTGGTTCAGGCTCAGCGGCCGGTTCAGCGTTTTGTTCTGCTGCCACCGGCTCTGCGTCAATCTTTTTAACAGTGCGCTTGCCTGTTACCGGGTCTTTTTCAATCACAAAGCGTTTGCCGTCGCCTGTATTGGCCGAAGCGACAATATTGTTGTCCGCTGTGCTTTGTGTCTGCCCGCTGCCCGCAGGTTCTGCGGATTGTGCGGCAGGCTCTGTGCTTCCCTGCGGTTCCGATACCTGCGCAGGTGCCGGTTCAGAAGCAGGCGCACCGCCGCCACCGGCAACCACCGGGGCAGCGTTTACTGCTGTTTCTTCTGGCATAGGTTATTCCTCCTTTTGCAACTCTGCTTTCAGCTTGTTGTAATCTTGTTCTTTTCTTTTGCCTGTCATTGCAGCGTGGTTAAGCATATCGCAGAAGTGCATGGTTAAACGGTAATAACTCTGCATCTCCTGCAAATTTGCGTTTGGTTTAGCCAAAGCCTCCAAGACTTCTTTTTCGGCCTCCTTACGCAGCATTTCGGCATATTTCAGCACGGCTTCCGCGTCCTTGCCGTCAACAACAAGGTTATGCAGAAGTTCGAGCCGTTCTAATTGATTGGCATAAATTTGCTTTTGCCAAAGTTCGCTTCTCGGTTTAAGCATTATTTTTCAGTACCTCCGCTTCCGCAATAGCTTTTTCGGTCGTGGCAATGCCAAACTGCTGCTGCAAGTATTTAACCTGTGCATCAGGCGGCAAATCTTCGTAATTGATAGTCATGCGCGGTATGGAGTACCTTGCAATGGACAGTTGCAGCGAGTTCTGCAAAGCCTGTGCCTGCGCGGCTGCTGCCGTTTCCTGCGCCTGTCTTGCAGCCTCTTGTGCTTCCGGGCTTTCCGGGTCGATAAGATACTGCCCAACATCGCGCAACCCCAATGCTTCCAAAAGTTTTACCACAAGGTTGTACCAGCTCTTTGCGTTGACAATGCCCTGCTGCGCAAGAATCGGGTAAATCTGGTTCAGAGCAATCATCAGGTACTGAATCTGCGCTTCTTTCGTGCCTGCGCCTTGTCCGACATTAACGATAAGGTCATAGTCAATGTCAAGCTCATCACGGCGGATGCGCACCGTTTCGTTGGTCAGGCGGATAATCTGCTCATCTTCCAGATACTTCTGATTAAGCAAAATCACGAATTTGTAAATCGGAATAAAAAACTTCTCTGCAATGGCGCGAGCAATCATCTTGTTGCGCTTCTCCGAGGCCCCAAGAATCGCTGTAACGCCGGTAGCCGTCTTGTTAAGGCTGTTGCTGTCAAGCCCCTGATTATACCTTGTGCTGCCGCTCTGCGCCTCAATTTCAGTCTGAGCGTAATTTACAAGTTCCATTGAAATGCTCGAAAGAGGAAGCGACGGCGGTACAAAAATTGCTGGTTCAGGACTGCCCATTGTCGGGATAATTTCCTCGTTGTTCATCAGGGCATCCATGTCCACCTTGGTTTCATCAACAAAGTAACGCGGCGAGTTATTCTTGCCGACGTTAATGATTATCTGACGGATAACGGCTGTTTTTAAATCCTGATGCTGCTCCAAGCTGTCGGCAATGCTGTCGCGGCAAAATACTGTATTCGGGTCATAAATGGCAGAACAAATAAAAAACGGCGGAAATTCAAAATCATTTTCAACCACGCGGACAAGATTGTTGCCTATCGCGTGTACAATCAGATTTTCATAAATTCCGTCGTTGTTATAGTCAACCTGTAAATATGCTTCGTACAGCTCTACCTCTTTGGAGGCATTATCTGAGTCGCTCGGCTTCTTTGTCGGCTCCGTTCTGTCTGGGTCGTTGCGGCGGTCCATAAGCGTTGCCATAGTATCACCGCGCCCATATTCTTCAAGAGCCTTGTCAACATCCTTGTAAATTCCGTCGCGTTCGCGGCGTTTCAGGTAGTCGCCAGTCACAATCTTCCTGTGCGCTACAAACTTGCAGTCCTGAATATCAGGCGCATCCGGCGTATAGCGCAGTTCAGAAACAGGTATCTGTTCAATTACAGGATGGTTTGCCTTGACGATAATCTCATCATACTCAATGCGCACAAAATCTTCGGCATCTTCAATGTCTTCGACTTTGGTAATCTCGATTTTATGACGCGCAACGCCTTCAATCAGGGCGATAATAGCTTCATCATCATTGCGCAAGTCAAGCATCATTTCCATCGGGCGGCGTTCTTCTTCGCGCTTCCACCAAACTTTTGCAACGCCAAAGTTCTCGGCCAAAGCCAGTTTAAGTTCGGCATGACAGAACTGATAATACGAGTTTTTCTTTTCAAGCTGATACTTTATAAGCTGCTGAATCTTGTTTGCCGTTTCGTCATCATCCACATTTACGCCTTTAACGGACAGTGGGTCGTCAGAGCCGGTAAACGCTTCCATAAGGCCAGCCAAAATCCACTCGCAAGATGTTTTAATATCCTTGCTGCACCAACGGCTGAGTTCCGAAAGGCCGGGAAAGACCTTATCGTAATGCTCCGGCGTAGCGTTATATACATCACGGCGGCGCAGAATAATCGGCTCAACAACACTTGTGTAGTGCTTATCAGCTATTTCGCGGCAATTTACAAAGGATTTTTTTATTTTATCTTTTTGTTCCTCGGTTAAAGTATCAAGGCTTAACGGTTTTTCCTTGCTCTCAGCCTGCATTTGCAGCAGTTTTACCGGGTCCGTCATCGGAGCGGCAATATTTACCGGCTGCTGCGGCAAAGTCCCGCCGGTTAATGTGCCAAGAGCCTGTCTGTTAAGCCCAAATTCCGGGTTTGTAGCCTGAAAACCACTACGCGATACCGCACTTCGGGCCTCGCGCCCTACTACATCGTTTTTTGCGCGTGCTGCTTCAAGCGTATTGTTAATATCTGGCATCTAAACTCTCCTTAAAACCATTCCGCAATGGTTACGCTGCCGCCAGTTACATAAATCTGGTCGGCATTTGTAGTCATTACCGGGATGGTTATTTTTTCGCCTGCCGCAAGCGGGATGCCATTTTCAGCAGACACATCACTGCCGCCAAAATATACCGTGCTGTTGCCGGTATTTGCAATGGTCAAAGTATGGCGCGAGTTCTGCTGTCTGCTGTTCACTGCATCACTGGCCGCAACTTTTGCGCCGCCACTTGCATCTACAACAGAAGTTACCACTCGGCTTACAGGTGCATTAAATTCCATGGCTTTTCCTCCTTTACAACGCTCCGTAACGCTTTGTTTTGCCCTGCTTTCTCATGCGCCTATACAGCATACTCCTGCCAATATTCACAGGATAAGCAAAAGTCAGACAAAACGCATCGGCAATATCCGGGCTTCGCCCTGTTTTATCTTTCATACTCTCTTTGGATTCCAACTTAATGCGGTTCAGCGAATCGTAAGTATATTCCGGCGTGCAAAGTTCCGTTCTTAACTCAGGCATATACGGCAGGCTGCCGCCCTGATTAAGCCACTCACGCGCTCCATCCCATATTTCAGCTCTTTTATTCATGTACCGGGTATCTTGCAGGGCCTTGCCACCGAAAGGCACCTCTACAACCTTATCTGCGTAGCCAAGCTGGCGCAGGCGGTCGATAACGCCTTCACCACGCCCGCTGTCGATAAACACGGCGTCAGGTCCCCATTCGTCAATAGCCTGTGCAACGATACCGGCAAATGTCATGTTATCAATTTCTTTAATAATTTGAGGCTCAAAAGCCATTAAACCCTGCCGCCGGAAGATTACGCAGGAGTCGTCACCATAACGGGCAACGTCCACGCCCATGACTTTAGGCGCTGTTTTGTAATCATCTTCCGTAAGTTCACGCTCCATTGCCTTGTTTACCGCATCAAGCGTTATCAGGCGGTTATAAGCGTTGGCTGCAAAGTCACAATATAACTCTTGGCGTATTTCACTCTCCGTCATCTCGCGCTTCATATCAGCAAGTTCCTGCGGAGGAATGATGCCGGTGTCGTCTACTGTGTACAGGCAGGCAAACCAGTCATCGCGTTTCAGCGCCAAAAGGTACATATCGTAAAACTGGTTCTGGCCCTTTGGTGTGCCGATAAAAACAGCCCAACCGCGCCGGTCAGACAGCGCAGGACGGATAACTTCGCCCCAAAGTTCTTTCTTAATCTGCGCATATTCGTCGATAACAACGCCATCCCAGTAGGTGCCGCGAAGGCCGTCAGGACGGTCAGCGCCGATAATGTATATTCTCGCTCCCCTTGCGTTCTGATGATAGCTCGGCAGCTCGACATAAAGCTCGGATTCATTCACTTTTCGGTCAGGAATAACCGATGTGTAGTATTTCAAATACTCCCAAGCAATCATTTTTGCCTGCTTCAAGAACGGCGCTACATAAGCGTAGTTCGGAGAGCGGAATTTCCTGTTTGTTAAAGCCTTTTTGATGATGTGATTGATGGTTCCGACGCTCTTGCCAAAGCGGCGGTGAGCCACAATTACCGAAAAACGGTACTGCTCCAGTGCCGGATGAAGGATTTTACCCCAAAACGGACGCGGCGTATAGGGTATTTCTATAATGCCCTTGCCGTCAGATACCGGCATCTATGGGACCCTCCAAATTACCCTCCCCACCGG
>ULQD01027606.1_pt1 | contig 15010 bp, 8 predicted proteins | sample 1954121 | NCBI WGS metagenome assembly ULQD01 (sample SAMEA4835646, study PRJEB28245) | human gut metagenome | biome: gut microbiome; material: fecal sample | place: Denmark | collected 2008 | reverse complement strand
GAGCACTTCAGAACTATCATACGGTGCAGACGTAGGTACCAAACAGGATATTTAACCGGGATTTATGTTTTATCAAACAGTACCGGATATCGGATATCTAAAAAAATGTTGAATATTCAATGCAGTTGCACGGATTCTTTCCGTTTGTTACTCAGTATCTCAAGTTTTTTCTATCTTTGCGTCAAATAAAGCAGCATCCTGAAAATCAATGAAATATTTCTATTATGAATAATGCTGCACATAAAAAAGACAACACAAAGAACATCTTATTAATAAAAAACTCAAACAGAAAATGAAACGCATTGTTTTTTTAGATTATGTACGCGTATTTGCGTGCTTTCTCGTTATGATTGTACACTCCAGTGAAAACTTTTACGGTGCCGCCGGATCCACGGACATGGCCGGACCGCAATCTTATTTAGCCAGTGAGGCAGACCGCTTATGGGTAGCTGTATACGATGGCTTTTCACGCATGGCAGTACCATTATTCATGATTGTCTCCGCCTTTCTCCTTGCTCCGATGAAAGAAGAACAAACTACATGGCAATTTTATCGCCAGCGATTCCTTCGTATCATACCACCATTTTTCATATTCATGATACTATACAGCACCTTACCAATGTTGTGGGGACAGATAAACGGAGAGACATCATTAACGGATCTATCACGAATTTTCTTGAACTTCCCGACACTTGCAGGACATCTGTGGTTTATGTATCCTCTAATCAGTCTTTATCTATTCATACCTATAATATCTCCATGGCTGAGAAAAGCCTCGGCAAAAGAAGAACGCTTCTTCATAGGGTTGTTTCTGTTATCAACATGCATCCCATATCTCAACCGTTGGTGTGGTGAAGTATGGGGACAATGTTTCTGGAACGAATATCACATGCTATGGTACTTCTCAGGCTATCTGGGTTACCTCGTGCTGGCACATTATATACATACTCACCTTACGTGGAGTCGTTCAAAACGCTTCATCATAGGAACCATTTTAATGGTTATCGGAGCCGTATTAACCATCTATTCATTCTATAGCCAGGCTATACCCGGTGAGACTCTTTCCACTCCGGTAATAGAAATAGGATGGGCCTTCTGTACAATCAACTGTGTACTGCTCACAGCGGGTACATTCCTCATGTTTACGTGTATCAATAGCTCAAAAGCTCCACGAATCATAACAGAAATGTCAAATCTCAGCTACGGTATGTATCTAATGCATATCTTCTGGCTAGGATTATGGGCAACAGTATTTAAGTATACCCTGGCACTGCCTACTGTTGCCGCTATACCATGCATTGCAGTCAGTACATTTATCTGTTGCTTCCTAACTTCAAAACTCATTTCATTCATACCGGGCAGCAAATGGATCATAGGATGAACATTTGAGTATGGCTACTTCCATAAAATCGGATACGCCCCATATGCAATAGTCCCATGTAGACGATTTATATTCAGACATGTACAAATCTGAACCTGGCAGAATTCTCTTTAAATAGATAAATAGCAATTGAGCCCCTGATCGGAATATACCGGCCAGGGGCTCAACTTTAAATATAAAAGAAAGGAGAGTTAAGCACGCGGCTTAACTCCCTCTATCTTATTGAGTTACTATCTTATTTCTTATAAACCTTCAGATTTGTAATCTTACTATCAAACTTTCCGGCTTTCTCTAGCGGGAAGACTAAAGTGCGAACATAATTCATAGAATCTTTCCCGGCATTATAGTAAAGTTTTTGAGTATTCATTTCCTCTACTACCTGTCCATTGATAAGTAGACGGGTCGACTTATTGTCACCACTGATACCGATGGTTGCTTTCTCACCTTTGTGGATACGGTGACTAAATGTATTCAAATAACCGTCACGGGCAAAACCCAACATGCCACGGATCGGATCGGAAAGATAAAATACGGCATCCGGCGAACGGAACAGTTCCGTACCCTTTGCTTCATCGGCTCCGTCAATATCAAATGTTACCAGATAATCGTAACCGATTTCACGGTGAGGAGTCTCGCTATTGGGAGCAACGGAAGCCTGTTCATACACCAATCCCGGTGTAGTACCGATACGGCCGAGTTGATTAACACCCGGAGCCTCACTGATGCCATTGCGTTGTTTATCAAAGTCAGCATACGGAACAGATACATCTTTTCCGGTCCACATCTTCACAGCCAAAGTCTGCAAAGCCGGATAAACGCGGTGATGAATATCTTTTGTCGAGATGCCATTGCCTACATGATCGTTCCATACGGCAAACATACCGCCGAGGATAGACGGATCTTTCTCCGGGAAAACAGCCTTTCCAATCTGTACAGGAGTCCAATTTTCGTACAAATACTTCGTGTTCAGATAATCATAATAGTATCCGGCAGCCGGAACAATGTATACCAGCCCGTCAGGAATACTAATCAATTTATAGCCTTGCTCTATCATGTCTTTCGGGTTGGCATAGCCATTGTACCAAGCACTCATGATCACATTCTCCGATTTCACCGGTGTATCACCTTTGGCATGCGTCAGTGCTCCCCATACACAAGCCTGTTTGCCAAAGCTCTCTACATAGCGGATATAATGGTCGGTGAAAGCACGGAACTTCTCTACTACATCTTTTTTCTTATTTGAGTATTCGTCAGTACCGATATGCACTTTCTTTCCACGGAATACAGGTTCGTCCCCTTCCAGATACTCCTTAAAGAGTCCATCCATAAACTTATACGTTTCAGGATTAAACAGATCGAGATGGTCCATGCCGTACTCTTTACTGCCGATCTCCTGTTTATAATGTGTAAAGGCAAGAGTATGCGCCGGAGCATCAATCTCGGGAATGATTTCTACGTAAAGGTTCTCAGCCAACTTTTGTAAATCGATAAATTCACGCTTGGTGTAATAGCCGTCTTCGGCAGCCAAACCCGGATAAGTATCCGACTCCAAACGGAAGGCTGCATAAGTTTTCGACCAATCGTGCCCGAAGAACTGTTTAAAGCCATTATCATTCAAGTGAATCTGCAAAGTATTCATCTTGTAATAAGCCATAATCTTCACATAATCCTGAAGGAAAGAAAGAGGAATAAACTTTCGACCGCAATCTATCATAAAGCCACGCATAGCGTAGTCCGGAAAGTCACGTAAAGTACCTTTCGGGAACTGATGATTTTCGCTCTGTTCCGCAATCTGAAGCAGCGTACGGGTTCCCCAATATACCCCTATGCTTTCGGGAGCAGTCAGCAAGATACGATCGGTAACTTTCACCGTATAGCCTTCTTTGCCCAACTTCTTATCTGCACGAATGGCAAGAATAACATCACCGGCTCCGCCTTTACCTTGTACTACCTCCGGTTTGTGACCGAACATCGTTTCACAGTCATCGGCCAGCATACGGGCAATGCGCAATAGTTCCGGCTGATTGACAGGACAGACTATTTTTGTTGTTTCAGTCGGTACAAATGCCCCTTCGGCACCTTTCCACTCTTTCAGTTCGGGAATCACAAAAGGTTTGGGATTAACAACTGCACTAACGCCGGGGCAAACCAGGCATAGTGCCACAAGAATCATAAAGAATCGGTTAACAAATTTCATATCGTGTCGTTATAAAAGGGTTAATTCAACCGGACATCCGATTGTGGTACCAAAAGTAGTGTAAATCTACCGATTCTCCAACATTCTGTCTAAAATAAAAGAATGTTGGCACCCCGACAGACAAAAAGATCTATCTGCCGAAGTGCCAACGTGGGATCATTGTTTCCGCTGAAACGGTGACCTCATCACAAACAAAACAAACATCAAGCTGATGGGAATCATCAACTTGCTACAGAAGTCCTTCTCAGGGAACCTCACGGTCACTCATCCGTAGATTTTAAATATGATTGTCGGATAAATTGGGGATAGTAAACCAGAAAGTCGATCCTTCTCCAACTTCCGATTCCACTCCAATCGTTCCGTGCATACGCTCAATAATAATTTTACAAAGGGACAATCCCAATCCAAGCCCTTGGGTAAAGCTATCAAGTTTCACAAATCGTTCAAATATCACTTCCGTTTTATCGTTAGGAATACCACATCCGGTATCCGTCACATAAAACCTAATTTGACCATTCTCTTTCTCTTGATACCCCCAACGAACGGTCCCCTTTGTTGTAAATTTAATAGCATTATCCAATAAGTGCTCCAATATCTGTATCAGCCTGTCCCGATCTGTATAGATGTGACCATTCGACTGCTCCCGATCCCAAGCCAAAACCAGGTTGTTTGTTTCTGCTTTGGGAACATACGTCAATTCCATCTCTTTCATCAATGAATCGAGAACTACATCCGAACCGACTATGTCCATAACGCCCGACTCAATATTGGAGAGATCGATAACATCGTTCATCAATCGCAAAAGATGCTCCGTATTACTCTGTATCAATCCGATATACTCCTGCTGCTCTTTTTCGTCATCTATGATAGAGAGCAAAGATGCAAAACCTACAATCGCATTCAACGGTGTACGTATCTCATGATTCATATTAGCAATCAATGCCGATTTCAACCGATTGGCTTCTTCTGCTTTCTCTTTAGCTGCGGTCAGTTCTTCTTCCATAACTTTTTGCCTGGTAATGGACATCAGCGATCCCTCTACAGTCAACAGTCTGCCATTTTCATCAACCTTCCCGGGAATGGCATGCATCTCCAACCACTCCAATACCAATCCCTCTCTCTTTTTGGCCCAGAAACGAAGCTCGACCACCACTTTCTTCATTTTGCCTTTCAGTATCCCCCGACAAGCTTCAATCACCCGAAGGCGGTCTTCCTTATAGATACCTTGATAAACACGCGCTATAGAAACCGGAAACGAATCATTATGAAAAATCTCCCATCCTGCAGGATCGTCCGACGGACGGGCATCAAACCATACCATATGCTCTGCCAGTTCCCACTTCCATGGAAAAACTTCCGCGACCCCAAGCGTCATTAACAACTTGCGGTTCACTTCATTCAGCATCTGCTGAGTCCGCAACAGTTCGGTTTGTTTTTCTTGTTTCATTTAAGCCACTATTTATCGATGCATACGATATTCTGTAAGCGTCATTCCTGTGTGCTTTCTAAAAAAACGCCCCAACGACGACTGGTTCGCAAAGTTCGTTTTAATAGATATCTCCTGTATATTCATGGTAGAGTTCTTCAACATGGCTTTGATCTCCAATATGGCATACTCTACAATCCAATCTTTTGCTGTCTTTCCGCTCGCCTCTTTTATCACCATTGACAGATACTTGGAAGTGATGCATAACTTATCGGCATAGAAAGCGACATCCTTGTGTCCTCGGTAATGCTGCATAATTAAACAGAAAAAATCATGCGCCAGCTTACTCTTACCCATATCCGATCCCCCTTTCATCAAATGAGATTTGCTGTAATATTCGTTATAGATATCCAGATAAAAGATTCTCAGTAACAACAATACAGACTCTCTCCTGAAAAAATGGGTAGGGTCTTTTGCCCGCTGTGAGAGTGATCCATAAAAAAGTTTGAACCGCTCAATCTCTTCTCCTGTCAATTCATACCAATAATGGCTTCTCATGTAAACAAAGAAAAGAGGAGAAAAACGACTGAACCCACTCAACGTATCATCAAAAAGCGCACGCGACAGCACAACTATATTACAAAGAAAATCAGGACTTAGCTCGGTTATCGAAACCAACTGACCCGGCAGAATAACCGCCAGTTCATTCTTAGCAAGAATATGAATATTATCAAAGATACAGATCTTGGCAGTACCTCTCAAACACAAAATGATCATCCCAACTTCAGTGTAGGACGGAACAGACGTCACACGAATGTGCTTCATGTTCTCACAAACCATAAGTTCATCCCCCAATAAAGTCGTAGTATAACCATCCGTTATCAATTTCTCACTATCCCTGTTTGGCATCAGAATCCTTTCTTTGTTGATACAAAAGTAAAATAACTACATTAACCCCGTAACTACACAAGTCTTTTGGTATCATATTGCAGAAATATGGAGCTACTTCTTGACATTTTTTTATAAACAAAATGTCCTTAGGACCTTAAACAACCTATTTTTTAGCTGTTTGTTCGCTTCGTTAATGTATATTGGATTCCGTTCATATCCTTAATATTTTAGGAAGAGGATAGGGGCAAAAAAGAATAGATTTCCTATTTTTGCAACCGAATATAACTATAGCAACAAAGACCATGCGTTATCTACTCTCAGCGCCTTCGCAGATAAAGGCCACTATCCAGCTTCCGGCATCCAAAAGTATCAGCAATCGTGCCCTTATCATCCATGCTCTGTCAAAAGGAGACGATGTACTTTCGAACTTGTCCGACTGCGATGATACGCAGGTGATGATAAAAGCTCTGACCGAAGGCAATGAAGTGATTGATATTCTTGCGGCCGGAACGGCCATGCGCTTTCTGACGGCTTATCTGAGCAGTACTCCGGGTATCCATACCATCACCGGAACAGAACGGATGCAGCAACGCCCCATACAGATATTAGTGAACGCCTTGCGCGAACTGGGAGCCCATATAGAATATGTTCGGAATGAGGGCTTCCCACCCTTACGGATTGAGGGTACAGAGCTCACGGGCAGCGAAATCACTTTAAAAGGAAATGTGAGTTCACAATACATATCAGCCCTGTTGATGATCGGTCCGGTACTGAAAAACGGTTTGCAACTCCGGTTGACCGGAGAAATCGTCTCAAGACCTTACATCAACCTGACTTTGCAATTGATGAAAGATTTCGGCGCCTCGGCTTCGTGGACATCCGACCAGAGTATCCTGGTTGATCCACAACCTTACCACTGCCTTCCGTTTACCGTCGAAAGCGATTGGAGTGCAGCTTCTTACTGGTATCAGATAGCTGCTCTGTCTCCCCAAGCAGATATAGAACTGACCGGACTGTTCCGCCACAGTTATCAAGGCGACAGCCGCGGAGCAGAAGTATTTGCCCGCTTGGGAGTCGCAACCGAATATACGGAAACAGGTATACGACTGAAGAAGAATGGTACATATGTCGAACGGCTGGATGAAGATTTTGTCGATATTCCCGACCTGGCACAGACCTTTGTTGTGACCTGCGCACTGCTCAATGTACCTTTCCGCTTCACCGGGCTGCAAAGCCTCAAAATAAAAGAGACAGACCGGATCGAAGCCCTTAAAACAGAGATGAAAAAGCTCGGGTATATATTGCATGACAAAAACGACAGTATCCTTTCCTGGGACGGTGAACGCGTGGAACAACAGGCATGTCCCGTTATCAAGACTTACGAGGATCATCGTATGGCTATGGCTTTTGCTCCGGCAGCAATTCATTATCCGACAATACAAATAGACGAACCTCAAGTAGTCTCCAAATCATACCCCGGATATTGGAACGATTTGCGCAAAGCCGGTTTCGGTATCAAGGTCGGAGAAGAATAAGATAGAAAAGACCTTTGCGGGACACACTCCGAAAGATATTGCGCCCTGCTCTCTCAAAGTTCCGACTTTGAGGAGCAGGGCGCAAAACTTCAAACAGATTCAACATCCGGAACGACCATAGGTCTCCTTGTCCGGATAACAATCCTTATCTTAATGGTTCCATTCGGAAAGAATAACTATAAACCGTATCCTTCCGGATTTCATAATGGGGACGCGGTCCCGGTCCGCAACTGGCATTGCCCAATCCACGCTGAATACAATCTAAATTGAGAACAACCTCCGCACGGCGGATATCAGACAAATCATGTCCATATTTTACCTGCCATAAATCTTTATCCGTGTAATGTTGGGCACTGAAATCCAACGTATCCGTTGCGGTTATCCTGAGTCCTTTCCCTTGTCCGTCTGTCAATGCCAGCCAGTGTGTATCTGTGCGTCCGCCCATTGTTTGCGCCCGCGCATAATGTTCGGCCATATCCGTAACAGTCGTTTTGTAGCGTCCCATGTAGGCTGCGTTCTTCCGGTCACGATAGTTCTCCATCGGACCGCGGCCATACCATTCGACTTGTTCCAGTGAAGGATTGAGGAACATTTGCAAGCCCAGACGAGGTAGTTCAAAATTACTTTCTGTTGTAAAGTCGGCTGCCACATCGACCCTGCCGTTGCTGTAAACACGGTATTTGACTGTATACGGTATATTGACTTGCCCCACTTTGACCTCTATCTGAGACTGAACAGACGCCGACTTTCCGTCTTCCGCCAGTTTCCAGTCAAAACCACGCAATGCAACCACAGGCTGAATCCATTCGCGAGGATCATTACTGATGGAACGATACCAGTTCAACGCCGGTCCTTGCTGACCATGTATCATGTTTTGTCCGTCATATCGGAGACCGATCATCATGCCTGTCTTTGAATCAAATGAAATCTCGGTACCCGGAGCACGGAAACGGATGTACTGACGTTCTTCTACCACCTGCAGGGAAGCAGAGAGTTCCGGAACCTCCGTTTTCTGTTTTCTCTCTCTTAGTAAGAACTGCTCCGTTGCCACTACATGTCCGGCTTTAGCCCAAACGCAGTCATGCTTCAACTTCACTTCCAGGTTGATGTGGTAATCGGCATCTTCCGTCAAGTGAAGGAGATAAGGGATATGGATCGTACGGTGTTCACCCGGCTTACCGTCAGGCAGTCCGAACTCCTCTTCCGCAACAGGCACCCCGTCTTTGAGAATGACATAACGCAGGTTGAAATGACGCATATTCAGGAATGAATAATGATTGCGTAACCCCACATTGTTCTCTCCCACTTCTTCAAAAGTCATATATTGGTATACCTTTTTCACTTCCCATAACTTAGGAGTAACCCTACGGTCGGGTGTCACCAGTCCGTTACAACAAAAATCATTGTCGTTGGGACGATCACCGAAGCTGCCCCCGAAATAATAACGGTCCGGCGCTTCTCCGGGTTTATTGATGCCTTGATCCACCCAGTCCCAGATGCAACCTCCGATCATGCGTTTAGACTGATTGGCAATATAGTCCCAATATTCTTCCAGGTTACCGACAGCATTTCCCATGGCATGTGCATACTCACATAGAAAGAAAGGTTTATTGCGCGGCTCGTTGTCCTGAGCTATCATACTTTCGATGGATGGATACATCCGTGAGTCCATATCGGCAACATCATTCATTCCTTCATAATGGATGAACCGTGCGTCAATCTCTCTGGCAGCCTGATAAGCGGCCTCGAAATTGGGTCCTCCTCCCGATTCATTCCCCATCGACCAGAAGATTACGGAAGGATGGTTCTTGTCCCGTTCCACCATACGTACCACCCGGTCGACAAAGGCTTCTTTCCAACTTTCCCGCTTGGTCAGCATCATGTTGCCATGACATTCCAGATCGGCTTCGTCCATTACGTAAAGTCCATAGTAGTCAAACAGAGCATACATCTTCGGATCATTCGGATAATGACTGGTACGAATGGTGTTCAGGTTGAAACGCTTAAAGAGAAGGATATCCTCTATCATGCTTTCTACAGGTATCGCTTTACCGAAACGGGGATGAATATCGTGACGATTGGCACCCTTGAACAACACCAATGCATCATTGATATACACTTTATTGTCACGTATTTCAATTTTGCGGAAACCATATTGCTGGGTAGTTGCCTCGAGCACCTTGCCGGAAGCATCCAGCAATTCCAGATTCACAGTATACAGATAAGGTGTTTCGGCGCTCCAAAGTTGGGGATCACGAATACTTGCTTTTGCAGGCAGACAGATCTCTTTTCCGGCAGCCAGATTACCGACCGCAGTTGTAAACGTACGCAAAGTTTTGCCACCGGCATCCAGCAGAGCTATGCGTACGGAGGCATTCACAGCAGACTTGCCATAGTTCTTCACGTCTGCTTTGACGCATAAGTCGGCCTTGTCGAAACGGTCACTGATGACAGAAGTAAGATGCACGTCGCGCAGGCGAAGTTTCGGAGTCGCTACCAGATAGACATCCCGGTGGATACCGCTCAGGCGGAACATATCCTGGTCTTCCAGATAGCTGCCGTCACTCCAGCGATACACTTCGACTGCCAATATGTTTTTACCCGGCTTCACATACTGTGTGATGTTGAACTCGGCATCGTTGTTGGCACCCTGGCTATACCCGACTTTCTTACCATTGATCCACAGATACATAGCGCTGTACACTCCGTCGAAGTGGATAAACACTTCTTTATTCTTCCAGTCGGCCGGCAGAGAGAATTCCCTCCGATAGGAACCTACCGCATTAGGCTCTTTCTCTACCGTATATCCTCTCTGTCCCTGTATAAAGGGCGGATTGTTGCGTATCGGATAGGTGATATTGGTATAGATGGGGGTTCCGTATCCCAGCATCTCCCAATTGGAAGGAACCGGAATCTCTTTCCAGGCAGACACGTCATAGCCCGGTTTATAGAAATCCACCGGACGTTCGGAAGGTTGCTTCACCCAATGAAACTTCCAGTCACCATTCAGCAACAGATAACGGGAAGACTGATTGCGTATCCAAGGACGGGTGTACGAAGGATCGCCCTTCATCTCTTCCGTATCGGCAAAGGGGACAAACGTAGAACGCCCCTCTTCTTTGTTAACGGCAAATATCCGTTCATTCTCCCAGTCATTATCACTCCGGGTTTTAAAAGCCTCAGCCACCACTTTCAGATTCGATTTCACGATTTTCCATTGCTGGCTTATTTTCTGCGCATCCGGTTTGAGCTGGTAAACCGGCTCGGCCACAAGACCGGCATCCGGGAAGCCCAGGTTATAACCACTCGCTACACTGGTGAACAAATAATTCCCATTGGGCAAAGCCGTGATACGCCATTGCTGATTGGGATTTTCTTTATTAGGGTCCCATTGGATGACCGGACACTCCTTGCTTCCATTGCCGCTATTGTCGATTCCCAGTTCGGTGAGCGGACTGACAATGGAGTAGCAGCCGTCACCACAAGGAATCAGATTCCAGACCTGCGACTCTTTATGGGGTTCCTTTTTAGAAATAAATATCTTACCACCTAAATCCAGACTCTCCTGATTGTCCAGGACAAGTCCGTTCTGGGTATGGATCTCGTAGCTTTGCTTCGGATCGAACTCCTGGGCACGAACCATTCCTACTGCCGACCACAGAGCAACGCTTACCAGAAACAGATGTTTAAAATTTAGCATACTATTGATATTAAGAAAAGGCAGGGAAGAAAACCAAGGGCTGTATCCGCCAACAAAACCTATGTCTGCCTGTGTGATACAGCCCAAACCTATATTCAACCCAACTACCTATTGTTTTTACTGAAATAAAGCCGATTGTTTGTACACTCCGAATGTATGGATAGCAGGACAGGCAAATCCGTCGAGGATACGAAGACGTACCTGTTTGGCTTTTACCGGTTCGAAACGTACGATCCATTTATACCCCACCGTCTGCTTATCGGTTGCTTCCGGTATCGGGGTCCAGTTACGGCCATCATTAGAGTATTCCACACTCCACTTCGTCGTGCGGTGTCCCAATTCGATCACTTCCTGAATCATCAGGCAGTCGAACTCTGTCTGCCGGGGAAGAGTGAAAACGATGTCCGAGGTTTTGGCTCCGTCTCGGCCGGCAAAATAAGTTTCCTTATTGTTGTCTGTCAGGAACTCCGGACGGAATTTACCTCCGCGTCCGTTCGTTGCTTTCACCTTGGCCTTAGCCAACAGATTGTTTCCGAAGGTTTCATCCAATCCCTGCTTCAGCAAGGCAGCATGAAGTGAATCGGTAGGATGAATCAGTCCGCGACGATCAGGTGGGAAGTTGAGCAGCAACACGCTGTTGTGACCGACAGAAGTGCAATAAATATCCCAAAGTTCCTTTACGCTTTTCACGCGGCTGTCTTCCTCAGCATGATAAAACCAACTGGGACGGATCGATACATCGGTTTCGGCAGGGATATATGCATCACCGCCTTTTACTCCTTCGTTCAGCCCTTCATAGTTCTTCCATTCATCTCTGACGCATACAGAGTCGGTAGTCGACCAACAAGGATCACCGGCTTTGCCGGACTCATTTCCCATCCAACGCACATCGGCAAAAGGATACGAGTTCTTGGTCCCGAAAATGACACAGTCCGGTTGCTTCTCTCGCACAATCTTATACCAATGAGTATAGACGGGAGTAGTCAGTTCGTCTGCTCCGGCACCGTCCCACCAAGTTTCCCAGACTTTTCCATAGTCACCCATCAATTCTTCCAACTGGTGACCATAATACTGCTTGTACTTCTCCGTAGTATAAAGGGGAGAAAGATGCTCGTGCCGGTCGTGCGGACCCAGATAGATGCCCGCCTTAATGCCATACTCCTCGCAAGCATCCACAAACTCACGCACAACGTCTCCCTTTCCATTCTTCCAGGCAGAGTTCTTCACCCCATAATCCGTATATTTACTGGGCCAAAGGCAAAACCCATCGGCATGTTTGGCTGTAATGATGGCACTGGGGATACCGGCCGACTGAAGGGTACGCATCCACTGTCCGCAATCGAGGGCCGTAGGATTGAATATAGCTGCCGGAGCACGTCCGTCCCCTTCGTTTACATACTCCTCAAAGGTATTGATACCGAAGTGAAAGAAAGCGATCATCTCCCGGTTATACCACTCTACCTGTCTCGCACTGGGAGTCAGCCCGTAGGGTTCGGGGGCCTTTTGTCCCCATACAGGTACCGCTACAGCAGCGATTCCCGCCGCTAAAAAGAAATTTCTTAGATTCATGTGTTCGTCTATTTTACAGTTTTGTATATCAGAATAAATTAAGTTCGCTGACCGTCACATGCGGTCCGCCGTTCACGGCCGTGATGGTTACCTTCAGGTAGCGTCCATCTACAGCAGCGGGCAGGAAGGATCGGAACTCACCCTGTGCCGGAATATCTTTAAACTTAGCGGCTACCGTCCAGGTGGCATTATCATCGCTCACTTCCACAGTCACCTCTTTCGGCCCGTCATACCCCTCTTCACGTGCCTGGCAAGCGAATCCCTGGATATGGGTTGTTTTCTTCAGGTCAATAACAATCCAGTGAGGTGGTTGCGGATGCTGAGTACTCCAGTCGGTACCCCAGAAAGTATTCAGATCACCATCCAGACAAGCTTCTTTCAGTCCGCTGTGTCCCCAATCGCCCTCTTTCGGCTCTTCGGACGAAGCACTCAATGCTTCCCATCCGGTGCGGTCGAGCAACTCCATGTTGCTGGCATCCATCGAACCTCTGAAGATGAAGTAGATGGTCTGACAGCAATGATCGGCTACCGCTCCCTCCACCGAAGTAATGCTTACGGGCAGCAGATACTCCTTGAACGCCTCGATGTTACCTTTTGCATGAACCGTGATTACGGCTTCCTCAGACTTCGGTGTCCCGGCTTTTACCAATACCTCTTCAGTCAGGTCGTAAGCGGCTTCCGGCAGCAGTTCATATTCGGTTCCGTTCTTTGCGTTATACTCGTCTACCTTGCCCGGATCGGCTTGCAGATGTACCACAGCATCATTAGGCAGTCCGTATTCCGTCAGTTGCGGATAGGTTTCGGGAGTAACGGCCACATTAAAAGTCTGCACATACGGCTCGTCTTCAATGTAGAAATTGGCTTTCACGGCAGTTCCCGCATCGGGTATGTAGATGGTCAGGTCGCTGTCATTGTCACTGCATCCCACTGTGCAGCAGAATCCGGCAGCCAGAATGGCTGCCTTCAGTATGTTCTGTTTCATGATTCTTCTCATTTTAAATGTTTATTCCCATCCGGGATTATTGGGTAACAAGTTCGGATTCATCGTTGTCTCGTCGATAGGCAACGGATGCAGATAGAGTTTATCGTCCCATTTGCGGGTTGTCCTGTCCGGATAAACAATCAGCAGATTGTCCTGCGTCAATTCACGGGAGAAGGAGTCGTACTGCTCTTTCAGCTTATCCGATACTTTCATTCCAAGCATACTCTTCGGTGCTTCCAGCAACTTGCCGGCTTTCCAGCGTACAATGTCATCCCAACGGAAGCCTTCGCCTACCAACTCGACTGCACGCTCGCGACGGATTTCGTAAAGCAGCGGAGAGAGTTCATAACCATAATCCGGCCAGTTCGGATCGGTGAAACCGACATTTACTTTCAGATGCGGCATTTCTACACGGTCTCTCAGTTCATTGACAGTCTGGTCCAATACCTCCTGGGTACATTCACCCAGTTCGGCTTTCGCCTCGGCATAGTTCAACAGCACCTCGGCATAACGGAAGATAAACACATCCAGTGTAGACTGCCCGATGTTCCACTGTTCGGGATCGGTAGAGTGATACTTCATCACGTAATATCCGGTAGTACAATATTTGGTATCTATTATGGGAAGGGCATTGAACTGCTTCGTACCGTCGCTCAGCACCTTAAAAGGAAGTTCCGGATTATCGATCGTCTGGCGCAGGCGCGGATCACGCTGCATCAACTCATCCATCGGCATGTCGGCCTCCTCGTATCCCGGACTGACTGCGGTGGGCAGACCATCGGCACATAGGTATTGTTCGAACATGGCACGGCTCAAACCTGTATACGACTCTTCCATCTGGCGGGTGTTGTTGTGCATCAATAGCTTGGTGATATAAACCCTGGGCATGATACACTCGCTATTGGAGGCTAAATCTTCCTGTACAAACAGGTTGTAATAATCCTGTAAAGGCTTATCGGTCTTATAGATGGAGTAACCTCCCTCTTCGATCACCTGTGCGGCTGCATCAGCTGCTTCACGATACAACTCTTCGTAGTCGCCCAGTCCGTGATACTTACGGAAAGACGCTTCGTAGAGGCAAGCTCTCGACTTGAAAGCCAGCGCAGCATACTTATGCATATTGCCGGTTTTGGTTTCATTAGGCTTCGGAAGGTGTTCGATGGCAAAATCGAGATCTTCCAGGATGTGTGTGAACACGACTTTTCTGGAATCACGTCCCTTGTACAGTTCTTCGGAGTCCATCTGCAACTCGGTTTCATACCAGGGCACATCGCCAAAGCGTTTCACTTTGTACACATACTCCCAGGCACGGAAGAAGCGGACCACGGC
>ULQD01021212.1_pt1 | contig 15182 bp, 15 predicted proteins | sample 1954121 | NCBI WGS metagenome assembly ULQD01 (sample SAMEA4835646, study PRJEB28245) | human gut metagenome | biome: gut microbiome; material: fecal sample | place: Denmark | collected 2008 | reverse complement strand
CTCCAAAACTTTTGGTGGGAGTTCGATTCTCTCATCCCCTGTTTGTTAGGCGTCAGAAACCTTGATTTTACAAGGCTTCTGGCGTTTTTTGTTTATATATGAAAAGTTGACTTAGCCGTACGGCTTATTGTATAATCAGAACTATACAAAATTAGCCGTTCGGCTTATTTGCAAAGCGTATATATATATAATTTAGCCGTACGACCATATGATGCGTATGAAGTTATGTGTTGATAATTTGATATAGAAAGACGAGGAATATGTATGAAAATAATAGATTCAAAATCTTTGGGTGAGGCAATCAGAATAAGAAGAAAAGAACTGAAATATACTCAGGCTTATATAGCAGAATTTACAGGATTTAGTGTAAGTTTTATTTCTGATTTGGAAAGAGGTAAGGCTACAGCAGAAATTGGAAAGGCAATTACAATTATCAATTTACTGGGAATGGATATTCTCGTAGAAAAGAGAGGTTAGAATATGAGAAATTTGGGGGTTTGGATAGAGATTGGTGGCTTGCAGACATATGTAGGTCGTATAATTGGAGAAAAAGAAGAAGATGCTAGATTCTCATATGCAGAAGAGTATTTATCTGGTAACATAGCCAGACCGATATCAATTCATTTGCCATTATCTGAAAATGCATTTTCCGTTGATGATACAAGGAATTTTTTTGAAGGTTTGTTACCTGAAGGATTTACCAGAAGATGTGTGGCTGGGTTATTGCATACAGACGCAAATAATTATCTGTCATTATTAGCCGGGTTAGGTAATGAGTGTCTGGGAGCAATAAAAATTACAGATGAGAATAACGAAGTAGTAAATGCAGATTATCAGAAATTGACAATTGATGAGGTTAGTCAGTTGGCAAGAGAAGGAGCAATGGAGACTGCGGAGTTAGTCACAAAGTCACATTTGTCACTTACAGGAGCATCTGGAAAGGTTGGGTTATATTATGATGAAAATAATAAAGATTGGTATTTACCAAAAGGGGCAGCGCCAAGTACACATATAGTAAAGCAGAGTCATGTAAGGCTTGACGGAATAGTTACAAATGAGCAGTTGTGTATGATGACGGCAGGAAATATGGGAATAGAGATTCCTGAAAGTTTTATAGTCAATGTCGGGGATGGCAGAGATGAGGAAGTTTTGCTAGCAACTAAAAGATATGATCGTGCAATAAAGGACGGATTAAAAAAAATCAATGGGTTAAGTGTTCCGTACAGGTTACATCAGGAAGATTTCTCTCAAGCGATGGGAATTTCGGCGCATAACAAATATGAGAGTGATAATGCCGGATATTTAAAAATGATGTTTGAGATCATAAGACAGAAATCGTTCAACCCAATAGCAGATCAATTGAAAATGTGGGATATATGTATATTCAATTACCTAATAGGCAATACAGATAATCATATCAAAAATGTTTCATTGCTTTATGATGAAGAGTTGAAAACAGTACGCTTGGCACCGGCATATGACATATTGAGTACGGTAATATATACAAGCAGTACCAGAGATATGGCATTTAGTATTGGGAATGAGTATGATATTAAAAAGATCACCAGAGATTCATTTAGAAGAGAAGCGGCTAACATTGGACTAGGAGAGCAAATGGCTATGAAGCGGTTTGATTATTTGGCAAATGCTTTTCCGGATGCGCTGAATAAAGCATGTGATGAATTACTGGGCAAGGGATTTAACAAGGCGATTGATATTTATGAGAGAATTAGGGACAAGAGGAGAGAGTTTATTTCATAAGAAATACAAGATCAATGACTAATGCTTGGACTATGCAAGAAGGGACAGAACGTTTTAGTAAAATACGACAAAAACATAATAAGGATTTTGTTATGGGTTATGCGTTTAACCTTTGTAAAAATCAGATTTTGATTGTACCATGTAATTACAAATTCAGGTAAAGAGGGTATGGATATGATACATAACAGGGTTAGGATTGTGGATGTCGCAGATGCACTAGGACTTAGTACCGCAACTGTCTCAAAAGTGATTCATGGAAATACAGAAAAGATTTCAGATGAAACAGTAAAACGTGTTCAGCAGGAGCTTGAAAGGACAGGATATATCCCGAATATGGCAGGCATTCTGCTTGCGAGAAACAACTCAAAAATCATTGGAGTGGTGGTGAATGACCATGTGAAGTATGAAGGGAGGGTTTTAGAAGATGGATTCGTGATGGCATCACTGGCGAATGGATTATAATTCTCGCCAATGGAAGATATTTCAATGAATTGTGGAATCTTCAGTCATCCCTGGCGAAATGAAATTATAGTAATGGGAAAAGAACTGATTAAAAGGTTTGAAAAAAACAAGGAAATACTAGGACTTTAAAGATATGGAATTAAGACTATTACGCTATTTTCTGACAGTAGCAAAAGAACAGAGCTTTACAAAAGCAGCAGAACGATTGCATATTACCCAGCCAACGCTTTCAAGACAAATGGCGGCATTTGAAGAGGAGCTTGGAGTAACATTATTTATCCGTAGGGGGAAGAGAAGTTCACTCACTGATGAGGGAATTCTATTAAAAAGGCGAGCCCTGGAGATTCTTAATCTTGAGGAAATAACACTAGAGGAACTTAAAGGGAAAGAAACGGTAGTAGAGGGCACTATAACCATTGGATGCGGTGAATTTGCGGCAATGGAGACATTGGCGAAGATATGTAAAACGTACAAAGAAAAATATCCGCTGGTTCAGATTGCATTGCATACTGCAACAGCAGATGCAGTGTATGAGATGATGAGCAAAGGACTTGTAGACATTGCATTGTTCTTGGAGCCAGTGGACACCGAAGGTTTGGATTATATCCGGATTATGGATTGTGATCACTGATGTGTTGGAATGCGGCCAGATGATCCGCTGGCAAAAAAAGAGTTTATAAAAAAGGAAGATCTCATAGGAAAACCATTGATCCTGCCCGAAAGAGGAAATGTTCAAAGTGAACTCGCCAATTGGTTTGGAAAAGATTTTTCGAAACTGCAGATTGCTTTTACGAGTAATCTTGGAACCAATGCCGGAGTCATGGCAGCAAATGGATTGGGGTATCCGATATCAATCGAAGGTGCTGCAAAGTATTGGAGAGATGACATTCTTGTACAACGAAAAATTTTTCCTGAAATTACGACAAGTACCGTGATTGCCTGGAGACGAAACATTCCATATTCCCTGGCGGTTAGTAAGATGATAGAAGAAATAAATGCTTTTCAGGCATAGGAGAGAATTTAATTGACAAGACTCTTGAAATTGTATCCAGGTGGTAGGGGATGAAATACCAGTTATTGACAAAAAGTTATAAATGATATAGTATAGCAACAATTAAAAAGAGCTTGTCTCGGCACGTAAGAAGACTATAGATTTTGCTGTTTCTGAACATAACAGTTTTATCTATAGTCTTTTTATTTGGCAACAGGAGGTTGTATGAGTAAAAGAGAGTGGATAAAGAAGATAACTGTTATAATAATTGGTTCAGTTATTGCCGCATATGGTATAACCCTGGCATTGTATGCCGGATTTGGCGGTGCAACGCTTGCGGTATTATGGCAGGGAATATCCGGTACGTTTCATGTGAGTATTGGAGCAGCGTCGTTTATCGTGGCGGTGATTATGATCTTGTTTGTTCTCATATATGACAGATCGCAGATACATATAGGAACGATACTTTACCAGATCGTTTACAGCTTGTGTGTTGATCTGTTTGCGCAAATGCATGTCTACAGCAAATACATGTGGCTCAATATGTTGATCATGCTCGTCGGAATTGTGCTGTTTGCGGTGGGAACAGGACTGTATGCGGCAGCAGACCTTGGGCGTGGTTCATATGAGGCCGTGACATTTGCGCTTGCAGAGAAGAATCACTGGCAGGTGAAGGTAGTCAGAATGATACTTGATGCCGCCATGGTTGTGATAGGTGTGATCCTCGGCGGGAAGTTCGGTGTGTGTACAGTTGTTACTGTGATTGTATCGGGACCGATAATTCAGGGGACTGTTGCGAGGGTGAAGAAGGTTATAAAGCTATAAATTCTGCTTCCTATGGAATAATTCCAAAATGTACAGGCGGAGGTTGAGTATAATATAGAGAAAACAATGAGATGTATAAGGTAATTTGATATGGAAGAGGGATGACGCCCTAGCTTAGGCTGGGGTGTTATTTTTGTGGAAAAGAAGTGAAAAAAAGATATAATAGAAAACATATAAAGGTGAGTTTGGGTTGTAGAATTATTATGATAATTGCATTCATTTAAAGATATTGATGAAGATAGCGATGATACATTTTATAGTTAATGCATTATTTGAACCAATGAAGGATATGTCATTTGGAATAGGTGGAGATGAACGTAAAGGTATTATTACATCAGATAAAACGGTGTATGCTAGTGCAGAGTGTTTTCCTTGTGATGAGTATGATGAAATAAAATATTGAATAACAATGAGAAAAATATATAAGGAAAGTAATATAAAATATGTAATGTAAGAAGGTGAATGATATTTGGCAAAACTAGTTGTTGGTGAAAATGATTTAAAAACATGGTGTGAGAATAATAACAAAGACGATTTGTTAAGTGAATGGGATTATACTTCTAATAGAGGCCTAAAAAATAAATTTGGATGGGATGTTTCGGTTCCTAGTCTTGTTACGCCTAATTCAAATATTACAGTGGGGTGGATATGTGACAAAGGCCATAAATATGAAGCAGCTATAGTAAACAGAACAGCTAATAATTCAGGATGTCCATTTTGTTATGGTAGGAAGTTGATAAAAGGATATAATGATTTTGAAACATGGTGTAAAAAAAATGGTAGAAAAGATTTATTAGAAGAATGGAATTACGAAAAAAATAATGGCTTGAAACCTTGTGATATTATTCAGGGCGGAGCGGGAAAGAAATATTGGTGGATTGGTACATGTGGTCATGAATGGGACTCTGTTATTTCAAGTAGGATTAGAGTTAGACAGGGAAAAAAACAACTTGTAAAATCCGCAGGATGTCCTTATTGTAGTAATCCCCCAAAAAGAATTTTAGTAGGTTTTAATGATTTAGAGTCGTGGTGTAAATCTAATCACAGGGAAAATCTCTTAAGTGAATGGAATTATGAAAAAAATGGAATTTTACCGACGGATGTGACATTTGGAAGTGCGAAATATGTATGGTGGAAGTGTAATAAAAATCATGAATGGAAAACACAGGTACATAATAGGACGGGACGTTCAAAAACAGATTGCCCTATATGTGCTAGGACACAGACATCATTCCCAGAGCAGTCTGTAGCATTCTATTTAAGAAAAGAATAAGAAGTGTTGCAAAGATATAGAATTAAAGGGCGCGAAGTAGATATATTCATACCTCAGTTTAATATCGCCATAGAGTACGATGGTTACTTGTGGCATTCGGGTAAAGAGAAAGAAAAGAAAGATGCGGAAAAAACTAAGAAACTTATTTCGGAAGGAATAACACTAATTAGATTAATAGAAACAAAAGACAAGACATCTATCGGTGAATTTGATGGGCAATATATTATAGAATTTATTGCGATGAATGGTAAATATGTCACAACAGAGTTTGAATGGGCATTGACAGAACTTTATAAAATTATTAATTTTATTACTAATCGTAAGATAATTCCAGATATAGATATGAAAAAAGATGAATTATCTATAAGGGCATATTATATGAATGTTCTTAAAGAAAATAGTGTTGCTAGCGTTTTTCCAGAACTGATAGAGGAATGGGATGTTGATAAAAATGAAGGCATTACACCAGATATTTACTCGGCCGGAAATAATAAAAAAGTATGGTGGAAATGTGAAAATGGTCATTCATGGAAAGCATCAATTAACACACGAGGTGTGCGTAAATTAGGTTGTCCTTACTGTGCAGGACAGCGCGTAATAGCTGGGGAGAATGATTTTGAGTCGTGGTGTCAAAAGAATAATGTTAAGTTACTGGAAGAATGGGATTATGAAAAAAATGTTGTAAAACCTAATGAAATCCCTAGAACCTACAAAGAAAGAATGCATTGGAAATGTTTAAGGGGCCATGAGTGGGAAGCAACAGTATATAATCGTGTAAATGGAACAGGTTGTCCGATATGTAATACTGGTAATAATGTTAAACGAAACAAAGTTTCGTTGGTTGAGTGGTGTGTTGAGAATAATTCTAATCTGTGTGATGAATGGAATTATGAAAAAAATGGTGAAATAACACCTCAATCAGTTACATACGGAAGCCATGCTAAAGTATGGTGGAAATGTTCTAAAGGGCATGAATGGGAGGCTCAGGTTAAAAGTAGAACATATAATCATGGGTGTCCTTTTTGTTCAGGTACGAACAAAAAAGCTATTAAAGGCGTAAATGATTTAGAAACATGGTGTAGGCAGAATGATAAAGTGTACATATTAGATGAATGGGATACAATCAAGAATGGTGAATTGACTCCAGATAAGGTTACATGGGGAAGCCATAAGCGTATTCATTGGAAATGCAGTAAAGGGCATGAATGGGAGGCGGTAGTGAAGGAAAGAACAAAAATTCGGGGCAATCGATGTCCAGTATGTCGAAAAGAATTATAGACTATGGTTTTGTATATACAGGGGGCAAAAATGAATCTCTTTATAGATTCAAATGTACCAGAAGAAATCACCAAAAACAGAGTTCCGATATGAGAAGGTATGTACAAAAATCAATGTTGCTGTGACATTGTAACAATACCTTGTGCAATTTTCGAATACTCAAAATGTGACAAAGTATAGCAAAATTAGGATTGGGGAGAAGAGAAAACATGAAAATACGAGTACTTTTGATCGACAATGGAAATAATATCTAGATTGATAATCCAAATTACCTTTGTAAAGAAAAATGGGGTAATAAGGCTATAGATTATGTTTCTTGTACTCGCTTGTCATGATTGCGTAATGCCTATGAAACAACTAACGGAAATAGCTTGTACCAGAAAATCTTCATGTGTATGTTACGTAGGGTAAGTGTATAGAAGAGTTTTTAAGAACAAAGTTTTTAGCATCAGTAAGAGAAAGTGAATGCGTAGCATTCATAACTGTGCGGAAGAAATTGCGTTAAATGGAATGATATGTACATAATATTAAAGGAAACCGGATCTCCATTTTAATATGGGACCGGTTTCCTTTGTAATAGCTGTATTTCATGATATAATATGAATATATTTCCAATACCACGTGAGGTGTAATTTTATGAAATTTAATTCAGTTAAAATAAAAAACTTTAGGAATTTTGAAGATATATCAATAGATTTGACCAATAAAAATGTTCTTTTTGGCATGAATGATGTTGGAAAAACCAATTTTTTGTATGCATTAAGATTTGTTTTTGATAAAGATATTAGAAAGCAGAATTTCAGCGATACAGACTATTATAAAAAGAAAGTAAATGTGCCAATAGAAATTGATATTGCAGTTGATATTAGTGATACAGGGAATGCAGATAGCCAAAAGCTGCGTGCAAAATTAAAAGGTGCTATTCTTTCAGACCAGGATATAGTATATATAAAAATAAAAGCTGATTATAATGAAAAAGAAATGGTTGGCGTTCCGGTTTTATACTGGGGTGGAGATCTTAATAATTTAGAGGAAATGAAAGTTCATGGTACATTCTTTGAAATTGATTATGTTTTTAACGTGATTTATATTGATGCATATGTTGATTTATATACATTGTTTAAAAGAAATGCTAACAAATTACTTGTTAATGATACAGACCAGGATAAGGATATTTTAGATAATATTCATAAGACATGTGACGAATTAAATGCTCAAATATCAGGACTATCTGGTATAATGGCATTTGAGGAGAAGATTACCCCAGAATATAAAAAGTTTAGACATGATGATATATCTGTATCTGTAAAATCAGAAATAGCTGTAAAAGGATTATATTCAAATATTGTTCCCTACGTAAAACAGGATACGGAAGATTCTCTATATCCAACTTCTGGTGAGGGACGTAAAAAACTGTTGGTGTATGCTATTTTTGATTTGCTTTCTCAAGAGGAAGAAGAAAAGAAAATAAACATCTTTTTATTTGAGGAGCCAGAAAATCATCTGCACCGTTCTATGCAGATAGCGTTATCTCACATTTTATTTCTTGATGACAAATATCAGTATTTGTTTATGACAACCCATTCACCATATATGTTGGCTGAGATGGATCAGGTAAATTTGGTTCGTATATACAATGAAGACAAAATAGTGAGTAAAAGTGTTCTTTATACAGTACCTACTAAATTTAAAAGCCAGCGAAAGATGTTAAATAGAGGATTGGTAGAAGCTATTTTTGCGGATAAGGTATTGCTTGTTGAAGGTCCTTCTGAAAATGTTTTATTTGGAAAAGTTCTGTCAGAAATAAATCCATTCTATGAGGCTGATGGTATTTATATACTTCCGGTAGGAGGATTTGGATTTAAGCCATATTATGAAACATTGGATGCATTGCAAATTGACATTATTATAAAAACGGATAATGATTTGAGAAAGATAAAGGGTAAAGAAGAATATAGCGTATTAGGTTTTTCAAGATTAAATAACTATATTGGAGAGAAAATTCTTCCGGAAAAATCTATAAGTGAAAGTGGTGTTGAGGCAAAACGAAAATTATATGATGATAATCGAGAAAAACTTGATGAAATCAGAACTCAATATTCATTATATTTATCTAGATGTAGTTTAGAGGAAGATTTGGATGAGGTTATCCACGATAAAATGATTACATATCTTCCAGATGCAGATAGAGATCCAGTTGGGTATTTGCAAGATGCTAAGAATATTCATATGGTTGAACTTGTTGAAAGACTTACTGCTGAGGATTGTAAATGTATCTATGAGCACTATAATTTTGCTTGCTTAAAGGAGGTAATGCTGTAATGCTATCTTTAATACAAAAAGAAATTGTGGAGCAGCCAGGTAATTTGATTGTAAGAGCGAGTGCAGGGACTGGGAAGACGCATACCATGGTTTCTAAAATTGTATATGATATTGAACATCAGCATACGCATAAAGTAGTTGCAGCAATTACTTTTACAATTAAAGCTGCAAATGAGATAAAAGAACGTTTGACAATAGATACAACAAACCATTTCATTGGAACTAATAATAGTTTTGCTATTGAGGAAATTATTAAACCTTTTATGAAAGATGTATTTGGTATGGAATATAAGCTAGATATGAGTACGGATTATTCTACAAAAGTCAATACATTTGCAGAAGGATTAGCTAAAATAAAAGATGAGCAGATTGTATGTTCATATGTAAATAGTAGGATAAATTTTGTGTTTCAGCTAGCATTAGAAATCTTGAAAAAATCTAAAGCATGTCAATTGTATTTACAAGCAAAGTATTTCAAGATTTATGTGGACGAATATCAGGACTGTGACAAAGATATGCATGAATTTTTTATGTATATCTGTGAAACATTACAAATAGATACTTTTATTGTTGGGGATGAAAAACAGTCTATTTATATGTGGCGTGGTGCATTTCCCAAAGCGTTCATGAGTATTTGGGATAGACCAGATTTTTCAAAAAAATTCATGCGAGATAATTTCCGTTCTTGCCAGCAAATACAGAACTATTCAAATTTGTTGTGTAATGAAACCAGAGATTTGTATAAACCAGTAGAAGATTTATCTTCTGTAATACTTGTATGTGCTAAAGCAAATAATTGGGTATCTTCCATAATTCCTTATTTGGACACAGAAAAGAAATGTGCTTTATTAAGATACAGCAAAGCAAATGCAGAGGCGGGATCAAATGAGCTGACAGATGGAAATGTCGGATTTACATACGTGCCGCAAACGCCTATTGCTGATATAACCACAGAAACGGCGTGGTTGTATAGTGCTGTTGCAAAATTTTTTATTTTACCGAAGTATTCAGTATTTGATTTTAGAGATGAAATACCGAACGAAGTAGTTGGAAACAAGAGAGTCTTGAATTATATTAAAAATGCATTCAGTATTTTAGATGAATGTATAAAGCAAGAAGATGATGTAGGGTTTGAAAAACAAATAGTGTTAATGGCTGATTATCTAGGATACGAGACTAGGTCTGATCATTGCGAGCGGTTATATAGAACAATTTGCGATAAACGTTATCATTCAGCGTTTAAAATTGATGATTTGAAACGTATTGCTATCACATTTCATTCATCAAAGGGGTTGGAATTTGAACAAGTAATTGTTTTTGTGTCAGATTATAGGTTGTCAAATGAGCAAGATATATATAACCACTATGTTGCAGCCACACGAGCAAAATCTAAATTGATTATGGTGTATATCAATGATGATTGGAATGCAAAACAATTTGCAAAAAATATAAATAATATTTTAGCAGAATCAAATTTAAAAATGAGTAATGTAGCGACGATTGTGAATTGTTTGTGTTAAGGTAATTTAATATACAATGGTGATGATGCTCTGGCTTAGACTAAGATATTTTTCTACGGAAAAATGTAGTTTATAAGAATATAATAGGAGGTTGTATAGAATTAGGAGATGATATTTTGAAATATTATGGACTGAAAAACAAAATAAGAAAAGAAAATTATTTATATTCATATGCAAAACATAGAGCTAAATTATTATCAATTTTACCAGGAAAGAGAAAGATATTTTGGAAAAATAATTATAATACTATTTATGGGTATGACCACTTTAATTTAAGATATGATAATTCTTTGCCAGATAATGCTTTTTTTGATATGTATTCAGTAGTTGTTTCAGACTTGATTAGAAGAGAAGATATTAAGCAATTGCAAAAAGGTGTGAGGTTATTGCTACAAAAAAGGTGCTCTAATCGTTTCTTGGTGGCTCCTATAGAAGGACTAGATGAAATTTGCAAGAGAATTGAGCAGATGGATGAGTCGCTACTTGCTTGGTATAATGTTGTGGATTGTGGTTTGTTTGAATTCAAAAATCATCCACTTGAAAATGTTATAGATTACTTCACTGTGAAAATATGCAATGTTAATTCCGGATATCTATCTTTGATTTTTGTTATAAAATTAAAAAATGATAAAAAGGAAAAGCTTAAGCGGATTATAGATAATAATTATTATGAAACCAGAGGATATGCATTTCAAACATTAACGGGAAATAGTAAAACAACTGGCGCATTTAAAAATTATTCTGTTACTCGATATAATGATAATTATCTAAAGGCTGATAAAATATATGAATTTATTTGTTATATAGAATGGGAGTTTTTGGAAGAACTTAGTTCATTATTTCCGTTTGTTTTTCATAATAAAAATGTATCTCCACCTAGAATAGAAGTTTATAACACAAATATTGATTGGCGTGATGATAATAGCGTTTTCTGGCAATCATTAGGCATTGAAGATTATCAAGGCCAATTTGTGGATGAGAGACAAAAAATGTTTTTTGAAAATACACTTTCAGGAAGGTATGGTAAGTTATATGCGAATAATAGGCTTATTTATATATTTAAGGATGACGGCATTGAAATAGGACAGTTTGAATCAATAAAGGACATGGTTTATTATCATATTGAAGAGTATGCGATAGATTATTTTAAATTTATGTTTTTGGATATGTTGTCTAGAGAGGCAGGAAAAACACTTGTGGAGTACAAGCATAAATTAGATAATATCAAGTTAAAAAGAAATAATCTAGAATCACTTCTAAAACTTAAATATAATTTCTCAATGGAAATAGATGATTTTAATAGGTATAAAAGAGACGATATTTGGGATAAATCAAAAAAGAGATTTGCTGATGTGTATGCGTATAGTGATAGGGTGGCTGACCATGCATTGAATCATTTCTTTATTTCACATAAAATTTTTTGTGATAATGCCACTTATGAATCAAGAAAAATAGATGAAGACATAGACATGGTACTTGCCGAGTTTGAAGAAAAGAAAATGATTTTACAAAATCTGGCAGATTATAAAAACGCTGCATCCAGTTTGCGATTGAATGTGATAATGACAATCTTCACTGCGGCAACTTTGTTTTTTGTTATTTTTCCTGATAAGGCAAAAGCGATTGCAAATGTTATATCTGCCATATGGAATTATTTTATATATAAATTGTAAAATATAGTGTAAAAATTTTTAGTAGTAACCGTTTTTGATTTGCTACCAACAGTTAGTAATAACATGCCCAATTTTGCTCAGATTCACCAAAAACTGTTGTTTCAGAGCATATCATCATAATCACGAAAATCCTTGCAAAACAGGGCATTTCGGGGAAAAACAAGGAGAAACAAAACTATGATAACAATACTTTTCATCTGCCACAGCAATAATTTCCGACCCGATAATCCAGTTTACTGTTGCGAGGGTGAAGAAGGTTATAAAGTTATAGATTCTCCTTCCTATACTCATTCGGCGTGAGTCCATAATGCCTGTGAAACAACTCACAGAAATAGCTCGTACCGGAAAATCCGCAGGCATAAGCCACATCAGTCACGGACATAGAGGAGTTTCTAAGCATAGCACATCCCTTTTCAAGGCGATAGTTGTTCAGGTATTGCATGGGCGATACAGACAGATATCTCTGGAAAAGGGATGTGCATTTTGTTTTGCAGCAGTTTCCTGCGCTTGAGATATCTTTGAGCAGCAGCTTGCCCGGATAGTTCTTCTGGATGAATCCAATCATGGCAGTGAGTGACAGGAGGTCATCTTGGCGTATATATCAGATGAGGCAGTCATGGAGGAGCAGGCTGGGTGCAGAAAGATATTGCAGAAGCTGAACTTTATGGATCGCTCGGATTTTGATGGCATATCAGCGGTAGTAAATGAATTGTTCGACAAGTCTGATGGAGCCTGTGTCAACTCGCCATTTTACTGCGATTACGGTTCACACATAGAGGTTGGCAAGAACTTCTTTGTAAATTATAACTGTACGATTCTTGACGTTGCAAAGGTGACCATAGGTGACAATTGTTTCATGGCGCCAAATGTAGCGATATACACAGCAGGACATCCGATATATCCTGATGTGCGCAGTGCTATGTGGGAGTATGGCAAGCAAGTTACCATTGGAGACAATGTATGGATTGGCGGCAACACTGTGATCTGCCCTAGCGTGCATATTGGAAGTAACGTCATAATCGGTGCAGGAAGTGTTGTTACAAAGGATATCCCGGACTGGGCAGTTGCAGCGGGAAATCCATGTAAGGTGCTCCGTATGATCACTGAGGATGACAAGAGAAGACTTTTCCGTGATGAGGAGATAGACGATGAAGCTTGGGCTGAGATCTGTCAGAAACTGGGCTGGTAATATTTAAAAAAGCTATCTTCGTATTGATTTTATAATATAGCGTATAAGTGGATAGAAAACCTTTCTCCACTTATATAAAGCCGGTTCTGTGTGCTTGGACCGGCTTTCTTTGTATGTTTGTGACCTATCCTGTTGCGAAAGATACAGGACGCTGGCAGGCAACGAAAAACCTTGCTCCAATGCCGAACGTAAGGGTCGGTCTCGTTGTTCGGACAACAGAAAAATCAGTCACTAGAGGGTGGGAATATTGCTGAGGCAATACACCATCCTCTTAAATTTGTGCTGTTCATCATACTTAATATAACTTATGAATTTGTCTGATTGAATTTAAAATAATTAGTGCTAAAATGAAACTGGTTAGAAAAAGCTAACTAGATGAGTATACAGACGAAAGGTGGTTATATTTGTGATGAGCATTTTACTGAGTATAGGTCTTGTTGTTTACATAATATTACTTATAATAAGTTGTAAAAATAAGGATAATAAGAAGATACAGATTGCAACGCAGTTGGTTCAGGGCGCACTATGGACTCTGCTTGCGGTTGATAACTGGCAGAATGGGCACATGATTACACGGATAGTATATGTGGCAATCGTTGTACTGTCATTTGCAGGGGCGGTTCATATGATTGTGAAGAAGTAGGAGCAGATCAGTTTATGCCGCACACCCTGCAGACCTCATGACGCCAGCGGTCGGCGTCAAGCAGCAGTTCTTCGTGCTGCAGATCAAATTCACAGATATCTGGATCGGCGAAACACTTCCTGTAACGTTCAAGATAATTCTCACCCATTTTCTTGGCGTAGAATACGTGGATAGTAGTTCCGGGTACGCTTATGTGTTCTCCAACGCTTGTGTATAGGTCGGTGCAGAACTGATTCTTCATGGACTCCTTGGATATGAATGAAAAGTTTATTCCACTTCCTTTGCCCATGATCTATATGTATATTCTGACGCCCGATCAGGAGAGAGACAAATGAACCTCCTAGGGAACAGCCGTATGCTGCAAACAGCTTTCCATCGAGCTTATCCTTGATGTAGTTCTCAACCTTTTGAACTTCGTCAAGCTCTGAAATAAATGTAGAATTCTCCGTATCGTCAAATCCACTGTAGCTGACAACCAGAGTATGAAAGTGCTCCTGCAGCCCATCAAGAACGTGTCCAAAGTTGGTTTTCCAATAGCAGCAGGTGCCAGGAAAGAGTATGATGCTCGGTTTATTTTTATCCCCGAATTCGTAAATTTTCATAAAAATATTCTCCCAATTGTTTGTTAATGTGCTAAATAATCGATAACAGCAGGATTATCATTAACTTGGCATCAAAAGAATATTAAAAATGTATAGAAAAGTATATGACGTAACAGGACAGATATATTACGATTACATTTTTTGAAACTTCTGTAGATTAAGAAATTTGATAGCTTTGGGTATTCCTTTAGGTCTGATTTATCATCAGATTCAGAATATGTTTTGAACGCAAAAATGAAGTGAATATTTTGCTCAAAGATGCTCGTTGTGGGCATCTTTTTATAATAATGAGAATTATTACTATTTTCTTGACAATAAAATAAAAACATAATATAATTCTTATTAAGAACTAATCCCAATAATGAATGGCTACAAGCAGGAGAAATGCCATTCAAAAAAATCTTGATATATTGGTAGAGGAAGGTGCATAAAGTGCAGCGAGATTTTTGATGTGGATATGGATGAAATTACCGAATTTGCTGGAAAAAATTCGTAACATTCATGGAATTGAATTTGTGGATTATGATATTTCATTTAAAGGAATTTGCCCGAAATGCAGGGAGAAAAATAGTAAAGAAAACGGAGGTAAAAGAGATGGCAGTAAACAAATATGCAGGAACACAGACAGAGAAGAATTTACAGG
>ULQD01035292.1_pt1 | contig 15202 bp, 17 predicted proteins | sample 1954121 | NCBI WGS metagenome assembly ULQD01 (sample SAMEA4835646, study PRJEB28245) | human gut metagenome | biome: gut microbiome; material: fecal sample | place: Denmark | collected 2008 | reverse complement strand
AATGAAGCATTTGATGTCATAGAGAAAAAATTTGCAAAAGATTTTGAAGGTTGCACACTTACAGAACTTCGCTATGACAAGGATGTTGAAAACAGATTTGCAGAAGAAATTGAAAAGTATCACAAAGAAAATAATCAATTGTGGGTATTAATCACTTATCAAAGAGATTCTGCTTCATCCACGCCTCAAGTTCTACTTTCGAACTTTTTGCCTGTGCAACACATTCCCTGTACTGATCCGAATACGGCTTTTCATCTAATCACAAAAAAAGCTACAGTGTCTCCACTGCAGCTTTTCGCTTACATCTACTATTTTACTAACTCTTTTACTTTTGCTTTCTTACCAACGCGATCTCTTAAGTAGAATAATTTCGCACGTCTTACTTTACCCTGACGAACTACTTCTACTTTCTCAACGTTCGGAGAATGTAACGGCCATGTTTTTTCTACGCCGACACCGTTAGAGATTTTTCTTACAGTAAATGTCTCACGGTTGCTTCCGCCCTGTTTTTTAAGTACAGTACCCTCGAATACCTGGATTCTCTCACGGTTACCCTCTTTGATCTTACCGTAAACTTTTACAGTATCACCAACACGGAACTCCGGTACTTCTGCTTTTAACTGTGCTGTTTCAATGTTCTTAATGATTTCACTTGCGTTCATTTTGTGACCTCCTGATAATTTGGATGTTCTTAATACGCGAATTCGTAACAGAGGACCATCTATTTTTATTCACAACTGTTATAGTATATCACATAAGTTTGTGATTGTAAACAAATTTTATTTTTATTTTTAACGCCACTTTTTCCGCTCTTTTTCTGTCAGCTCTGCACGCGCAAACAGATCCGGACGGCGTTCTTTCGTGCGGATGATCGACTGCTCCCTGCGCCATTCATCCACAAGTTTATGGTTACCGGACAGCAATACCGGAGGAACTTTTTTTCCCATCCACTCCTCCGGACGGCTGTACTGCGGGTACTCTAACAAATCTCCCTCAAATGACTCCGTAGAACCGGATTCATCATTTGTCAGCACCCCCGGCACCATACGGGAAATCGCATCCACCATGACCATCGCCGGAAGTTCTCCTCCGGTTAAGACATAGTCACCAATCGAGACATAGTCGGTCACGATCTCCTCTAAGACACGCTCATCAATCCCCTCATAATGTCCACATAAAAAAATCAGATTTTCTTCTTTTGCAAATGACTTTGCCGCCTGCTGTGTAAAAGTCGGTCCCTGCGGTGTGAGGTAAATTGTACGCGGTTTTGTCCCGATTTTATCGACGATCGATCTCCACGCATCATAGACCGGCTGTGCCTGCATCAGCATTCCTGCACCACCGCCATATGGATAATCATCCACCTTTTTGTGTTTATTGATCGTATAGTCCCGGATATTTACCGCCTCGATCGTAAGCAGTCCCTTTTCCGCTGCCCTGCCGATAATACTGGTATTTAATCCCTGCATGACCATATCCGGAAACAATGTCATAATGTAGAAATTCATGCTTCCTCCCGCCTGCTGTTTAAGTCTCTTAAGCCGTCAAGCAGATGTACCTGCATCGTACCGCCCTCGATGTCCACCTGTTTTACACAGTCTTTGATCGCCGGAAGTAAAATATCATCCGCACCCTCTTTGCTGATCACATAGACATCATTCGCCCCTGTCTGCAGTACATCAGTCAGCTCTCCCAAATCTTCCCCCTCATCCGAGATCACTTTAAGACCGATGAGATCTGCTATAAAATACTCATTTTTCTTTAACTTTACGGCATTTTCCCTGGTCACATAGAGACTTTTTTTGCGGAACATCTCCACATCATTGATATTGTCATATCCCTTAAACTTGAGTATTACCATATTTTTGAAGAACTTTACCCCGGCAATTTCCAATGCAAGGTGTTCTTTTCCTGTGTCTAAGATTACCTGTTTTAATTTTTTAAAGCGTGCCGCATCATCTGTGGTCGGAAATACCTTGACCTCCCCACGCACACCGTGTGTCGTTGTTATGACACCTACCTGAAGTAAATTCTCCATAAAATCTCCATTCCTGCGTGTGAAAAATCTTATTTTCATAAAATTTTTCATTCTGTTATTTGATCCAGATTACAACATTCTCAACCAGACCTGTTTTCTGATTTGTAAAATTAATCTGCACGGAACCACCCTTTTCCAGTTTGATTTTCTTTGAAGAAGATAGATAAGATGTACTTTTTCCAAGCTTGTCATAATAAGTAAATGATGTCATCTTCCAGCCTGTTTTTGCCTTTACATCAAACTTTAATGTTTTTTTGCTTCCAAGCTTATAATTATAAATATTGGTATTTTTAAACTGGTTTTTTATTTGTTTGTTTCCTATTTTATAATTTGCAACCGGATTACTCCATTTATAAACAGTCAGTTGTGATGTAAAAGTTGTCAGGAGCCTTCCTGTTTTTACCGTCACTTTAATCGTTGATTTTCCCACCTTTAACGGTTTGATCCGGACATTATTGTCACCTATTGAAATCTTTGCCACTTTTCCATTTGAACTGCTCACTTTTGTAATTCTTCCGTTCGATGGCATATTTTTCACTCTATATATATAAGTTGTACTTTTCTTTGGGCAGTATACCTGTGTCAGTTTTCCCCTAAAACTCATTTTCGTGGAAGCACCTTTACAGTATTCTTTTACGATATCTGCTGTCTCATCTGACTCATTATCTTCGGTAAATACTGTATAGTTTCCTGTGTCTGTCACTATTTCACTGGCACTTGTCAATACCGGTATCTGTACAATCAACAGTAATGTCAATAAAAATATAGAGCATTTTTTTGTAATATCTCTCATTTTTATCCCTCTCTATTCTTCTCTGATAGAAAAAAAACCGGCTGCACCATGTTCATGATCACGCCGGTTTACTGCGAAGATTACTGCATAATCTCCACAATCACTTTTTTTTCTTCTTTTGAGGCAGCAGCCTTCACAACAGAACGAATCGCTTTCGCAATACATCCCTGTTTGCCGATTACCTTACCCATATCAGACTGTGCAACGCGCAGCTCTAATACGATTGCTTTTTCATTCTCGGTCTCAGTTACAACAACTTCGTCCGGGCAATCAACAAGTGCCTTGGCAATTACTTCTACTAATTCTTTCATAGGTCCACCTCACTGATCCTATTTCTCAATACCAGCATTTTTGAAAATTCTTGCTACGGTATCTGTTGGCTGAGCTCCGTTTGCTAACCATTTCTTTGCTAAGTCCTCATTTACATGATACTCGCTCGGATCTTTAGTCGGATCATATGTTCCAATCTCTTCGATGAACTTTCCATCTCTCGGGGATCTGGAATCAGAAACTACGATACGATAGAAAGGTGCTTTCTTCTGTCCCATTCTTCTTAATCTGATCTTTACTGCCATTACTTTCACCTCCTTAGATTTTTGCTGTTCATTTATTAAAAAGGAAGTCCTTTAAACATTCCCTTTTTACCTTTTTTCATCATGCCGGGCATCTGTTTCATCATTTTCTTCGCCTGGTCAAACTGTTTTACAAGACGGTTGACCTCTGCGATATCCACGCCCGCCCCCTGTGCGATTCTACGCTTTCTGCTCGGATTGAGCAATGATGGATTCTGTCTCTCCTCGACTGTCATCGAGAAAATGATCGCCTCAGTGCGTGCCATATTCTTCTCAGCCGCTCCCTCGTCAATCTCAGGCATCTTACCGCCGCCAAGTCCCGGCATCATGCCAAGGATACTGGAAAGACCGCCCATTTTTTTCATCTGACTCATGGACTCTAAATACATCTCAAAGTCAAATTCATTCTTGCGCATCTTTTCTTCAAGCTTTTTGGCTTTCTCCTCGTCAAGCTCGTTCTGTGCCTTCTCAATGAGTGTCAGCACATCACCCATTCCAAGGATTCTCGATGCCATACGGTCAGGATAAAACTGCTCTAAATCAGAAAGCTTTTCTCCCATACCTGCGTAAAGAATCGGTTTGCCGGTCACCGCTCTTATTGAGAGTGCCGCACCACCTCTGGTGTCACCATCCAGTTTGGTGAGTACTACGCCGTCAATTCCGATCTTCTCATCGAAGGTCTTTGCAACATTGACTGCATCCTGCCCTGTCATGGCATCGACCACTAATATGGTCTGTGATACCGCAACATTTTCTTTTATCTGAATCAATTCGGCCATCATGTCCTCATCCACATGAAGACGTCCTGCCGTATCGATGATCAGCACATTAAAATCATTCTTTGTGGCATGCTCTACCGCAGCCTTTGCAATGTTCACAGGAGTATTTTTATCTCCCATGGAGAATACTTCCACTCCCTGTTTTTCACCGTTGATCTGTAACTGTTCAATCGCCGCCGGACGATATACATCGCATGCCGCAAGCAGTACTTTCTTGCCTTTGGCTTTTAACTTTCCGGCAATCTTTGCTGTCGTAGTCGTCTTACCAGCACCCTGAAGACCTGCCATCATAATGATCGTCAGTTCTTTGCCCGGACGAAGTGCAATCTCTGTCGTCTCGGAACCCATCAGGCGGACCATCTCTTCGTTTACGATCTTGATGACCATCTGTCCCGGATTCAGTCCGTTCATCACGTCCTGTCCGATCGCGCGCTCCTGCACATCTTTGACAAACTGCTTGACTACCTTGAAATTGACATCGGCCTCTAAAAGAGCCATCTTAACTTCCTTTAAAGCAGCCTTCACATCATCTTCTGTCAAACGCCCTTTGCTTCTCAGGTTTTTGAATACATTCTGGAGTTTTTCGGATAAACTGTCAAATGCCATCTATAGCTCCTCTAATATCTGGTTGGAGATCTGTTCGATCTCTTCTAACACTGCCTCGTCATGGTTCTTATAGAACTCTTTGGTCAACGTGTGAATCTTTGTCACCATACCTCTTGCGGTCTGGAATTTTTCGATCAGATGAAGCTTGCTCTCATATCCCTCTAAGGTCTTCGTACACCGCTTTACCATATCATGTACACCCTGACGGCTGATTCCTTCTTCATCCGCGATTTCACCGAGTGAGAGATCATTGAACACAAAATCTTCATATATCTTTCTCTGGTGTTCGTTTAAAAGCTCTCCATAGAAATCATATAGATACGCCTGTTCAATCTTTTCTTCCATCTCATATCCCAATCTGTACTCTCACATCAGCACCTTGCATAGATTATCATAAAAAAGAATGGGTGTCAAGCATTTTTTCTTGACACCAGTATTTATTTTTTCTTAAAACATGACTTTTTTCCTATAACAGTATTGACAACACTTTTTTTCCCTGTTTATAATGAGCTAAACCTAAAATAAAAACTTTTTTGCTTGCGTAAATCATGCGCAGGAATGGAGGTTCTCATGAAAAATAAATATCAGAAACCTGCAATTTATCTGACACCTGAACATACAGAAGGCATCTATCTTGCAAGCGGCGCAGCCGGTGCAGCCGGTTCCGTAACCGCAACCTATATGGGAGTATGGGACAGATGGGCAGGTGGCGGAAAAGGTCTGGTTGCCGTGAACTGGAATAACGTGGCAGGCAATGTCGCCCTGACACTTTCCTTTAATACACCGATCGATCAGGTCGAGGTTGCCGGATACTCTGCGTCTACTTCTATTTCCGGCAATTCCGTGACTGTCAGCTTTAACCCGGATGGCGGTTCTAGCTTCAATCTTGGTCTTCACGTAAATCACTCCGGTGCAGACATTAACAGCCTGGATATGACAGGTCAGTCGTACACAGTATCCTGACACTGACTATTTGGCCGCATACGCCGGACCACATATTGTACGAGCATACTGTTTCATAAAACAAATAAGGAATTTCGTTTTGCAATGAACGAAATTCCTTATTTTTTAACCATTTTTCATTTTATGATCCGGTTCTGATATCCGAAACGCAATTCTACAGACTTGCTCTGACTAATTTCGGTTTATAACCATTTTTCTCCAATGCTTTGATGATCTGATTTTTGTGATCTGTACCAAAACACTCTAAAGTAATACGAAGCTCCACGGCTGCATTACGGTTTGTGCTGACAAACTGATTATGCTCTAACTTGATCACATTCCCCTGCTCTGCTGCAATCGTTGCGGCTACTTTTGACAATTCGCCCGGCTTATCCGGAAGAAGCACGGATACCGTAAAGATACGGTCACGGAAAATAAGTCCCTGCTGTACCACGGAAGACATTGTGATCACATCCATGTTACCACCGCTTAAGATCGATACGACACGCTTATCTTTTACACCTAAATGTTTCAACGCTGCTACCGTAAGAAGACCTGAGTTTTCCACAACCATTTTATGATTTTCTACCATATCAAGGAATGCAACAACCAGTTCATCATCTTCTACTGTGATGATATCATCTAAATTCTTTTTGATATATGGGAAGATCTTGCTGCCCGGTGTCTTTACCGCAGTACCGTCTGCGATCGTGTTGACGCTCGGCAGAGTCGTTACTTTTCCTGCTTTGAAAGAAGCCTGCATACAGTTTGCACCTGCCGGTTCCACACCAATCACTTTGATCTTTGGATTTAACAGTTTTGCAAGTGTGGATACACCTGTTGCAAGTCCGCCTCCGCCGATCGGAACTAAAATATATTCCACAAGCGGCAGCTCTTTAAAGATTTCCATTGCGATCGTTCCCTGTCCGGTTGCAACTGCAAGATCATCGAACGGATGAATGAACGTATATCCTTTTTCCTCTGCCAGTTCGTAGGCTTTCTGACAGGCCTCGTCGTAAACATCTCCGCAGAGAACAACCTCTGCACCATAACTCTTGGTACGGTTTACCTTAATTAAAGGTGTCGTTGTCGGCATCACGATGACAGCTTTACATCCATAACATTTTGCTGCGTAGGCAACACCCTGCGCATGATTTCCTGCTGAGGCGGTAATGAGTCCTTTTTTACGCTCTGTCTCTGTCAGTGTGCTGATCTTGTAATAAGCTCCGCGCACTTTGTATGCACCGGTAAACTGCATATTCTCAGGTTTTAAATATACCTTATTTCCTGTCTGCTCACTTAAGAAATCTGAATATACCAGTTTTGTTTCTAAGGTGACTTCTTTTACTTTCTCACTTGCTTCTTCAAACTTGTCTAATGTTAACATCTGCATTCTCCTTCATCTGTTTATTGTTCTGCCTGATCTTTGATATCAAAAAGTGCGTTTACAAATTCATTAGAATCAAACTTCTGTAAATCCTCGATGGTCTCTCCGACACCGATATATTTGACCGGAATTCCAAGTTCGGAGTGGATTGCAACCGCAATACCGCCTTTTGCCGTTCCGTCCATCTTTGTTAGAATGATACCTGTGATCTCTGCCACTTCTGAAAATTGTCTCGCCTGTGCAAGTGCGTTCTGACCTGTCGTTGCATCTAAGACGACAAGAGTTTCGCGGTATGCATCCGGATATTCTTTTTCAAGAATACGGTTGATCTTTTTCAACTCTTCCATAAGATTCTTCTTATTATGAAGACGTCCTGCCGTATCACAGAGCAGTACATCCGCATTTCTTGCTTTTGCTGCTGCGACCGCATCATATACGATCGATGCCGGATCTGCACCTTCCTGTCCGCCGATCATCTCAACACCTGCACGGTTTGCCCATTCTAACAGCTGATCTCCTGCTGCTACACGGAATGTATCAGCCGCTGCAAGGACAACCTTTTTGCCCTGGTCTTTTAGCTTTCCAGCCAGTTTTCCAACAGAAGTCGTCTTACCGACACCGTTTACTCCGATGACAAGTACCACAGATTTTTCATTTTCAAAACGGTATGCAGTCTCTCCAACATCCATCTGCTCTTTGATGCTGTTGATCAGAAGTTCCTTGCACTCTGCCGGATCCTTGATCTTATTTTCTTTTACTTTTTCTTTGAGATTCTCGATGATCGCTTCGGTCGCGTTGACACCGATATCTCCCATGATCAGAATTTCTTCAATTTCTTCATAAAAATCATCATCAATACTGGAAAATCCACTGAAGATCGAATCAATTCCGGATACAATGTTATCTCTTGTCTTGCTGAGTCCGGAAACCAGACGGCTCCAAAATCCTTTTTTTTCTTCGCCCATACATCCTGCCTTTCTTATTTGTTCCAATCATTATTTGTCTAAATCATTTTCTATCAGATTTACGGAAACCAGTGTGGAAACACCCTTTTCCTGCATCGTGATACCGTAGAGACGGTCAGCCGCCGCCATCGTACCTCGTCTGTGTGTGATTACAATAAACTGTGTATTCTGCGTCAGCTTGTGCAGATATTTTGCAAACCGGGTGACGTTTGAATCATCCAGTGCCGCCTCGATCTCGTCTAACAGACAAAACGGTGAAGGCTTTAAGTTCTGGATCGCAAATAACAGTGCAATCGCTGTCAGTGATTTTTCTCCACCGGACATCTGCATCATATTCTGCAGCTTCTTTCCAGGAGGCTGTGCGATGATACGGATACCACACTCTAAGATATCCTCATCCTCCACCAGTTCCAGTGTACCTTTTCCACCGCCGAACAGTTCTTTAAATACGGTATCAAACTGTTTCTGAATCTCTGCAAATTTCTCCATGAACTGTTTGCGCATTCCCGTATCAAGTTCCTCGATGATTCCGATCAACGTTTTCTCTGCTTCGATCAGATCATCATGCTGTGTTTTTAAAAATTGATAACGCTCTGAGATCTCCTTATAATCCTCGATCGCATTGACATTGACGTCACCGAGCTTTCGGATCTCATCCTTAATCTGTGCGATCATTTTCTTTAATGTAGAAAGATCGTCATAGGTATCATCCCGAAGATCCATTGCAGCGTGAAGCGTCAGTTCATATTCCTGCCACATATAATTGGTCTGGTATTCTCTCGCATCATTTAGCTTTTCACGCTGACTGTTCAGACGGAATACTTCCTTATCAAGTTCCGAGATCTGATTGGATATCTCCTCACGCTTCCGGAAAAATCCTTTATGTGAAGCTGACAGTTCTTCTTTCTTCTGCGTATAATCTTTTAACTGCTGTTCGAAAGCGGCATGCGTATCATCCGATGCAAGGATCGTCTTTTTTAATTCCTCGATCTCTGCCATCTTCTGTTTTGCTTCTTCTTTTGCATCCCCTGCCTGCGTGATCAGCGTTTCCCTGTCCTGTGAAAATCTTGTGATCTCACTCTGAATACGCGAAATATTTGACTGCGCAAACTCCGCTTTCTGACGGATACCGGCTTCCTCTAAAGCAATCTTTGAAACAGTTTCCGCAGCTTCCTTCTCCTTCGTCTGATATTCCTCGAAACGTTTCTGGAAGTCCTCGTTTTCCTGTCCGATCTCTTTTTCACGAACCGCTGCAGCCTCAATCTCTGCCGCTATCTGCGCTTTATTGTTTTCAAGCTCTGCAAGCTGCTCCTCGATCTCTGCCCGCTCCGCATGCAGACCGGCAAAAACTGTTTCTCTCTCGTTTTTCTGCTCTGTGGCGCGGTCTAAGTTCATTTTTGCCGTGTTCTGAAGAATGTACTGTTCCTGCAGTTTCTCCTTGCCGCTTTCCATATCTTCTTCTAACAGTGACTGCGCCGTCTTAATATCCTCTAAGCGGTCTCTCGACTCTTTGATCTGACTCTGCAGAGAAGCAACAAGTGTTTCAAGTTCTTCTACCTCACGTCTTCTCGCAAGAAGATTGCTGGTATTTTTAAATGCACCACCTGTCATGGAACCGCCCGGATTTAAGCATTCGCCCTCTAGCGTTACGATACGGAATGAATAGCGGTATTTTCTTGCCAGAGCAATCGCGTCATCGATCGTCTCGGCAACAACTACCCTGCCGAGCAGATAATTCGTCACGCCATCATATCTGGCATCATTTTTCACCAGGGTACTTGCAAGTCCGATCACGCCCCGCTCCCGCAGTGCTTCCTGATTCTTAAACCCGCCGCTGCCATTCACACTCGTGAGCGGAAGAAATGTTGCACGTCCATACCGGTTCTGCTTCAGATACGCGATCATCTGCTTTGCTGTCTCTTCATCCTCCGTGACGATATTCTGGATACTTCCGCCTAACGCAGTCTCGATCGCAACCTCGTATTTTTTCTCAACCTGAATCAGATCTGATACGACACCTAAAATTCCTTTGTGTCTGTCTTTCTGTTCCATTACACGGCGGATACTGTTTCCATATCCGTCATAGCGTTCTGCAATGTTTTTTAATGTCTCTAACCTGGACTGTTCTTTATGATATCTGGTGACATCCTGCTCTAACTGCTGGCTCGTCTGCGAATATTTTCTACGCCACTCACGGTTTTTTTCTTCCATTGCGGCTGCAGATTCCTTTAACTCACGGATCGTTTCATTGACATCATCTAATTCCTGTTGATAGGCAGCCAGCACATTGTCTAAATCTTCTTCCTCTGTCTTTCTTGCAAGAAGTCTCTGTGTCAGTTTCGCTTTCCGGATGTTGATCTGCTCTGCCATCGTATCAAAACGCTGCTGTCTCGCCTTAACGGATGCCTTGTTGTTAAGGAGTTCGATGATCTCACTCTTTCCGTGTTCGATCCCGTCACTGCATTCTTTCATTCCATTGCGCAGCTCATCTAATTCTTTTTCAGCAGCCTGCTTTCTCTCCGAAATCCCCGCTAATGCCTCTAACAGTTCCTCTCGTTCCCTGCCATAAACATCTTTCTGCGCAAGGCGATCCTGTGTGTCTTTTTCGATGGAATCAAGTCTGTCTTTTAAATGCTCGTCCGTCATTTCTGCCGTGTGGATCTGTTCTTTTAAGACGTTGATCTGTCCTTCTAACTTTCCTTTTAAAACAGTGGAACCGCTTAAATTTTCGCGTACCTCACCGATTGCCTGTTCTAACTGTTCGATCTCCGATTCCATGCGCTCATATTCTGTCTTTACCTGCTCATAAGAATCTTTTGACTCATGTAACTGTGCTTCCGCAATGCCGCATTTTTCGCCCACTTCATGAAGCTGTCCGTCAATGCGTGTCATCTCCATCAGAAACATGTTGACGTCATATGTCTTTAATTCTTCTTTTTTCTTTAAATATACACGCGCTTTTTCAGCCTGTTTTTCTAACGGGCCGACCTGGCGTTCCAGCTCGCTTAAGATATCATTGACACGAACTAAATTTTCACGTTCATTTTCTAACTTTTTCTGTGCAGTCGCCTTGCGCTTTTTATATTTTACAATTCCGGCTGCCTCGTCAAAAAGCTCACGCCGCTCCTCGGGTTTACCATTTAAAATTTTCTCAATCTGTCCCTGTCCGATAATGGAATATCCTTCTTTTCCGATACCGGTATCATAAAACAGCTCGGTCACATCCTTCAGACGGCAGGTATTGCCGTTGAGCAGATACTCACTCTCCCCGGAGCGGTACACGCGCCTCGCAACCGTGACCTCCTCATAATCTACCGGCAGTTTATGGTCCGCATTGTCAAGTGTGATCGCAACATAAGCATAACTGAGTGGTTTACGGTTTTCCGTTCCTGCAAAAATAATGTCCTGCATACTGGCACCACGCAGCTGCTTGGCGCTCTGTTCACCAAGTACCCAGCGCACTGCATCCCCGACATTACTCTTGCCACTGCCGTTTGGCCCGACAATTCCAGTGATCCCATTATGAAAATCAAAAACGATCTTGTTCGCAAATGATTTAAATCCCTGCACTTCAATACTTTTCAGATACATACTAAACCTCATTCTTGCGCTGACTTTTGCGCATAATTACAGTTTCGGTTTCAAAAGCAAAAGTGCCTGGTAGGCAGCTTCCTGCTCTGCCGCTTTTTTCGTGTGTCCGGTTCCTGCGCCGATCACTTTATCTCCGATCCGTGCTTCGACCGAAAACTGTTTGTCATGGTCCGGTCCTTCTTCTGAAATCAGCTCGTAATGCAGACTCTCTTTATAATTGCCCTGCACAACTTCCTGCAAAATGGTCTTGCTGTCATAAAACAGCTTTTTGTGCTCGATATCTGTCAGGATAAACTTATGTATAAACTTCTTTGCCGGTTCAAAACCACCATCTAAATAGATAGCTCCAATCACAGACTCTAAAGCATCCGATAAAATTGATTTACGTTTTCTTCCACCTGTCTGGTTTTCACCCTTGCCAAGCAGCAGATAATCGCCAAGATCCATCTCTCTGGTACAAAGTGCCAGTGTAGGCTCACACACAATACTCGCACGGAGTTTTGTCAGATCTCCCTCCGGCAGATCCGGATAATTGCGGTATAAAAAATCACTCGATACGATCTCTAAAACCGCATCCCCTAAAAACTCCAGTCTCTCATTGTCAGAATGTTTTTTCATGTGTTTTTCATTAGCATAGGAACTGTGCGTCAGTGCCTGACGCAATAAGCCCTCTTTCTCAAATGTATAACCAATCCTGTTTTGCAATTCCTGTAACTTTGACATTTCATCCTCCTGGTCAGGGGCTTTTTTCTACCTTACTGTGTATCCAGTAAAATATAAAAAAGACTCTGTTTTCTTATATAATAACGGAAAAGCCCTTGCCTGACAAGAGACGGTACATCGCGCACCGCCCTTTTGTCTTCAACAAGGGCATACGTCATCTTTTATTTAGTTTAAAGCATTCTTGATCTGCTCTACTGCATCTGCAACTGTCACGATATGCTCAGCATCCTCATTCGCGATCTCGATGTCGAATTCTTCTTCGATTCCCATAATAATCTGAAAAATATCAAGGGAGTCTGCTCCAAGGTCATCCACAAAAGTGGTGTCCATTGTGATTTCTTCCTCGTCCACGTTTAATACCTCTGCAATGATTTTTTTCAGTTTTTCAAATTCCATAACTTTACATTCCTTCCTGTTCCGTTGAACTTATAATATTTTTTCTGATTTTTCCGTTGATGTCCTGCTCTTTGAACGTCACACATTGAAAAATGGAATTGGTAATCTCGACTGCCTTTGCACTTCCGTGCGTCTTTACCACAAGTCCATTCAGTCCTAATAAAGGAGCGCCGCCATACTGAGTAGCATCAAACGCTTTTAATGTTGACTTTAATGCCGGAAGCGCAAGCGCTGCACCAATTTTGCTTCTTAAGGTGCTCATCATGCCTTTTTTGATTGCTCCGACAAGCGTTCCTGCCAGTCCTTCATACAGCTTTAAAATTACATTTCCAACAAATGCTTCACATACGATCACATCTGCCTCTCCATGCGGGATTTCACGAGCCTCAATACTGCCCACAAAATTAATATCCGTACATTCTTTCAGAAGTGGAAATGTTTCTTTTACCAGCGCATTTCCCTTTTCTTCCTCCGCACCGATATTTACAATCGCCACTCTCGGATTTTTGATTCCAAGTACATTTTCCATGTAAATAGAACCCATCTTCGCAAACTGAACAAGATGTGATGCCCTTGCATCCACATTCGCGCCGCAGTCGATCAGAAGCGACACACCTTTTTCCGTCGGAATAAGCGGCGCTAACGGTGGTCTTTCGATTCCTTTGATTCTGCCTACGATAACCTGTCCACCGACTAATATGGCACCGGAACTTCCTGCCGATACGAAAGCATCTGCTTCTTTTTGTTTTACCATATTCATGCCGACAACGATCGATGACTGTTTTTTCTTGCGGATCGCATTTACCGGCGGTTCTGCTGTCTCAATAACTTCCTCAGCATGTATAACCTCGATCTGCTCCGCCGGATAAGTGTACTTTTCAAGTTCTTTACGAACCACGTCCTCCTGACCGATCAGAAGAACCTTGATATCACTTCTCGCATTTACCGCATCCACAGCCCCCTTTACAGGCTCGGCCGGAGCATAATCTCCACCCATCGCATCTAAGGCAACTTTGGTAATCTCAAGTGATTGATTCTGCTGCATAACTACTCTCCATTCTGATACGTTTTCGGGCTCTCCCTTCACGTCTATATTGAAATATACTATAACTCTTTCTATAAATCAATATAAAAAATCGATTGTCATTTACAATATCATTAGTTATAGAATTCCTGATTTCTTTCATTTTCTGCTTCACGGTCTTCATCGGACATATAGCGTTCAAACACACCTTCTAAAATATAGTTGAGCAGAAGCATTCCCAAAGCCGGTGATATGATTGCTACAACCGGCAAAAGATAAGTTCCGATACAGCATGCCAGGAAAAACATCAGTGCCATAAAAGTCTTTGGCAGATTGCCGATCGCCATCAGCGCAGAATTTTTAAGGATCAATTTTGTCGAATTCTCAAAACGTGCCATATACGGGAATACATAAATCGCCCATGCAATGACCACAAGCATCAGCACAAAGAACACAACATAAAGAACTCCTGATTTTTCACCCGCTTTTGCAAACTGATACATGATATAACCGTCAAGTCCTACCAGAACAACCGCTGCTGCCACGACAAGCGTTACAAATGCACCCTGCTTCATATTTGTTTTAAAAGAATGCCAGAAAGAACTCCACAGGTATCCTCTGCTGTGACGGATCACCTTGTTAACTGCATAATAAAGTGCTGTTGTCGCAATTCCAGCCGGAACAGCCAGTATGATACATGGAAGTGCTAATATGATCGCTTTTGATACATATGCCACATAAATGCCGAACGCAAGCGGTATACAGCAGATCATCCACAGCAGGCTTAAGCATACACAGTCGACGCCCTTTCCAAGTGTCTGAAAAAACTTGTTGTCCAAATTAAAAATATCTCCCATTGCCCTACTCCTTTGCTAAAACATCATTCTACCATTTTATTCTGTTCACTCCGATTATGCAACCGGTAATTTGTGAAATTATTATAACTTTTTCAGCGGAAACAAAAAAGACCAAGAGGAAACTCATCGTTCCACTCTTGATCTTTCTGTTTCCCGTAAGGATTAGTCCTGAGGGATGATTTCTTTTTTGTTGTAAGAGCCACAGTTTTTACATACTCTATGAGGCATCATTAACTCTCCACATTTGCTGCATTTTACTAATGCCGGAGCAGTCATTTTCCAGTTTGCTCTTCTTTTATCTCTTCTTCCTTTGGAAGATTTATTCTTTGGACAAATTGACATATTCTCACACCTCCTTAAATTTGTTAAAGACATCTTGGATTGCTGCCATTCTTGGATCCAGTTCTGTTCTCTGGCAGTTGCATTCCCCTTTGTTCAGGTTCATTCCGCACACCTTGCAAATTCCTTTGCAATCATCCCTGCACAGAACTTTCATCGGCCAGTTCACCAAAATCTCTCCATAGATAAG
>ULQD01082295.1_pt1 | contig 15326 bp, 15 predicted proteins | sample 1954121 | NCBI WGS metagenome assembly ULQD01 (sample SAMEA4835646, study PRJEB28245) | human gut metagenome | biome: gut microbiome; material: fecal sample | place: Denmark | collected 2008 | reverse complement strand
TTAATGCCATGGTCATCTTCCAATTTTTCCCAACTCCGTCCTTACGCACCAACCTCTCCGACACCTACCCGTTGCCGTACTACCCGTACCGCCACTGCCTACCAGATGTTCCACGTAGAACACGATACTATACAACGCATACTATACCAACAAAGCTATTGATTAAATACAGAATATGTGCTATACTGCAAATAAGAAATAAATAGAAACGAGGTGATACCATGGACACAAATGTAATCGTGCAGTTAGTAAGCTCACTCGGTTTTCCGATAGCGTGTTGTATTGCCATGTTTTGGCAGAACAACAAACTGAATGAATCACACAAAGAAGAAGTGAGCAAACTTAACGAAGCACTCAATAACAACACTATCGCACTTAACCGTATTATTGATAAACTTGGAGGTGACAACAGTGATAGTTAAACAGTGTATATTTACGGCTAACGGCGCATACAAGGCACACAAGCACATCAAGCCTGTTGGTATCGTCGTGCATAGCACAGGGTGTGACAACGAGATGCTCCGCAGATATGTACAGCCAACATCAGCCAATGCCGAGTATAAAGAGATACTTGCCGACCTTGGTAAAAACGTGTATAACAATCACCTTAATCAAGAGTACATTAACGGTGTTTATAATGACATCTGTATGCACGCCTTTATTGGCAAAAATGACAAGGGCATTGTTGAGACCTACCAGACATTACCGTATGATTATGCTTGCTGGGGTTGCGGGTCAGGTAGTAAGGGTAGTTTTAACTATGCCCCGACTGCGCACATACAGTTTGAGATTTGCGAAGATGCCTTAACCGATAAGGTATACTTTACAAACGCTTTTGATGAAGCAATCGAATACTGCGCATACCTTTGTAACAAGCTTGGCTTAAAACCCGAAAGCATAGTATCACACAAAGAAGCAAGTGCGCTTGGCTACGCATCTGCGCACGGCGACCCTGAAAACTGGCTGTCAAGATTTGGGAAAAATATGGATTGGTTTAGAACGCAGGTAAAAAACAAACTTAAGAAAATGACCGCAGACGAAAAAACCAAGACGATATATCGAGTACAAGTCGGTGCATACTCCAGTGAAGCCAACGCAAAAGCCTTTTTAGAAACCGTCAAAAAGGCAGGATTTACCAATGCATTTATAATGAAAGTAGAGGTGGAAAAATAATGGTAAAGACGAAAGATGAAATCATGGAAGAAATCAGAGCCTATATCGGCGACCGCTCCGACGACCAAACAATCTCGCTTGTCGAGAACATCTCCGACACCATCGACGATTACGCAGCTCACGGCGACTATGACGAAAAGCTAATGGCTGTTGAAGCCGAGTGGAGACGCAGGTACATTGACCGCTTTATGAACGGCGGTGAAAACAAGTCGGACGTTGAAACATCAGAAGACGAAGAAAAAACAGAAGAAATCACAATCGACGACTTATACACAGAAAGTGAGGATGATTAACAATGCCTAGCATCGACTATAGAGATGTAAAAACTAACTCAAGCGTTGACGTACTCAACGCTATCCGCAACAGTGCATCACAAAATTATAAAGACCATGTGCCGATTGCCACACCTGACGCTAATACTATCAGAAGCATTGGTAATGTAATCATGGATTTTCCTGAGATTCAGAACGAATTTTTAACCGCTTTGATAAACAGAATTGCCATGGTAAAAGTTACCAACAAGTATTACACAAACCCGATGAACATATTTAAAAAGGGCAAGCTTAATTTTGGTGAAGTCATTGAGGATATTTTTATTGACCTCGCTCACGCAAAAAATTATTCGCCCGAAAGAGCAGAAACAACTGTTTTTCAGCGTGAGTTTCCTGACGTAAAATCTGCCTTTTATGTGCTTAACTACCAGAAATATTACAAGCAGACCGTCCAGCCTTACGACCTCGAAAACGCCTTTTTAAATATCAACGGCGTTTCCAACTTCATCGAAAAAATTGTTACAACTATGTTTACAAGCATGGAGCAGGACGAATTTTTAACTTTTAAGTATATGCTTGCATACCGCATCATAAATGGATTAATGCGTCCCTTTGAAATCCCTGCTGTCACAAAGGAAAACATGGCTGATATTGTTGAAGCTATACAGACAGTGTCTGACGACATGACGTTTATGAAAACTGACTATAACCTTGTTGGTGTAAACAACTTTACGCTTAAAGACGACCAGTACCTTATCGTCTCAGCAAAGTTTAATGCAAAGCGTAACGTTGAGGTACTTGCGAGCGCCTTTAACATGGATAAAGTCGAGTTCCTCGGTCACATCAAATTGATTGACAGCTTCGGCGCACTCGACATCAAGAGACTTAACGAGCTTTTCAAGGGCGATGAAAATTATCACGAATTTTCCCAGCTTGAAATGGAAGCACTTGACGCTGTACCCTGCGTACTTGTCGATAAGGATTTTTTTCAGATTTACGACAAATTAACAGAAATGCGGGCGATTGAGAACCCGGAAGGACTGAATCGTAACATGACCCTGCACGCTTGGCGCATTTATGCCATATCGCCTTTTGCCAACAACGCACTTTTTGTTGCCGGCACACCGAGCATCGCAGCCGTGACCGTGTCACCTGCAAACGCAACACTGTCAGCAGGCGCAAAGCTCCAGCTGTCAGCTAACGTAACATCAACAAACTTTGCACCGTCGGGGCTGACTTGGACAAGTGACAGTGATAAAGCTACGGTATCAAGTACGGGTATCGTGACTATCGCATCCGATGTGACAAGCGCAACGGAGATAAAAATAACGGCAACATCAGTCTTTGACCCGACTAAGTCAGGCAGTGCAACAATAACCGTTGCCTAAGTTAATATAATATTGGTGGTGGCACTATACCACCACCATTAATTATAGAAAGGAGTAAATATATGGCTTATGTAGCGCCAAATAGCGACCTTTGGCTGTGTCGTGGCGTGCCACTTGATAGTGACTATCACTACAGCTATCGTCCTGCATCAGCGTCTGCGCAGCGGACTGCTATTTTAGCGTACACGGCTTATACACTTACAAATCAAAGCTATATCAGGCATACCAATAACACTATTCGAGTAGCAATTTCTCCCGATAATGCTTTAGGGTGTAATTATATGGCATTCCGCAACACGTCCTTTGGCAATAAAATGTTTTACGCCTTTGTCACAGATGTTGAGTATGTTAACAACGAGACAAGTCTTATAACATATAGTATTGATGTATTGCAGACTTACTTTTTTGACGTCAACATACTGCCGTCATATATCGAGAGGGAGCACAGCATAACCGATGGCATCGGTGACAGTGTTACACCAGAGCCGACTATCTCAAGCGGTCAAGAGATTATCTCAAAATATCAGTCTCTCGCTGAGGGCTTAACGGCTGGCGTTTATACTGTAATTGTCACATCGCATGACTTGGTAAATCCTGTGACAAAAGACTACTTTTTTACAACGGCGGCGGTTGGTAATTTATCAGGCGCCTCCTTAGCAGGTGAGTATAATGTTTGTAATGTTGTGCCTAGCACCTTGCAAGACTTTTTTGATGTGGTAAATAATTACATTCGCGTGGCCGGTGAAAATGGCATACTTGCGATGTACTGTATACCTAGACTCGCATATACTGGCGGTAACTGGGATACGACGCACCCGTGGCTCGCAAAAAATGTTGCAATCAATACACCTGCAATTTATCCGCAAACTGTGCCTAAACCTGCAGTGACAGACACACTTAACGGTTATTTACCAAAAAACAACAAACTGTACACTTATCCGTTTTGCTATCTTAAGGTGCACAATTGCAGCGGTAGCGATAACGAGTATAGATATGAGTATTTTACGACTGATAACGCTGTTTTTAGACTGTCGTCAAGTGGCACCTCTCCAGACCAAAGTGTATATTGCACACCGCAAAATTATAGGGGCTTTGCGCTCGACTGGCAAAGCAGTCTGATTTATGATACTTATCCAGCGACAAGCTTTATATCGTCAGAGTATAATAATTACATCGGTAATAACTCAAATCGGCTGCTTGCCGGGCAAATGTCACGCATAGTGTCGTCAATTGCAAGCGTGGCGGGAGGATTGGCAAACCCAAGCGGCGCAATAACAAGCTTGGCAAATAATGTGATGGGCGGAGTAAGTGAGTATGCTATGTTACAAGATTTAAGCAGTCAAACCTCCACGCTTGGCGGTATGGCAAGCGGATACTTTAATTTGCTTTATGCGCAAAACTTTTTTATCGCCTATCGAGTAACCGTCAATGCAACAGTCGCAAAACAGTACGACGACTACTTTACGATGTTTGGATATGCTGTCGATGCACTCAAAACGCCTAACTTTATTGGTAGTCAGCGTCGGTCAGCTTACAATTTTTGCAAGACCCGCAACGCCAGTGTAACAAGCAAGACAAGCGCAGACAACAGCGTGCCGACACAGGCTTTGACAGCTTTTAAAGCAGCCTTAAATAATGGCGTGTGCTGGTGGGAGGTTTTGTCAAACACTGGTAATTATAATATCCCCAACAATTTACCGTAACAGGAGGTGATACAATGCCTAAGAGAGTAAGAGATACAGCTTTTAAATCAAGTCTTTTTGAAAATAAAAGGGCTTGGAATAATTACACCTATCGACTTTTTGAAATGGCTATGTCAAGGGGTCACTGGTCTAAGATGCCAAAAAGCATAGACTTGCGTTACCTTGAGCAAACCCTTATAACTCAAGGGGCTTGCGTCTTTTTTAAGGACGAGGTTATGGGGTATTTGTGTTTGCCTGTCGTCCTCAACGGCAAGCTTGACGTCTACGGCAATCCCTATGATTTTATGGCAATATCTGACACGGGCTACAATAAAAACCTTGACGTCAACAACGCTGTGATTATTTATAATAATTACCTGCGGATGCCAAACATAGCCGAGATACGCTACTACGCTGACCGTCTATACGAGTATGACCGTATCATTGACGTTAACGTCAAAGCACAAAAAACGCCCGTCCTCATAAAGTGTGATAAAAACGAGATTTTGAGCATGGAAAATATGTATCAAAAGTACGCTGGCAATCAGCCTGTGATATATGGCAAAAAGTCCTTAAACGATGATAACATATCAGTGCTTAAGACAGATGCGCCATATATAGCTGATAAAGTATATGCTTTAAAGCGCAATATATGGAACGAGGCATTAACCCAGCTTGGCATCCCAAATACAGATACAACAAAGCGCGAACGTATGATACGTGACGAGGTCATCACCGCACAGGGTGCAGTAATCGCAACTCGCAACTCACCAGAAAAAATGCGCCAGCTTGCATGCGATAAAATCAACGAAATGTTTGGGCTTGATATATGGTATCAGTTTGATAATATTGACATAGATAAGTCTATTGATAAAGGAGGGGAAGACGATGGCACACTATACAACGCAGGTGCGGACGATATGCGAGACGGTAGCAGGACTGAGTAATAGCGCAGGATATACAGATGTAGAGACTGTGCTTACCGATAGCTGGGACAAGATTTTTACATCATTTCCCATATATGACGAGGCGCACAGAGCAGATCTATGTAAAAAGATACTACGTCACTACTATATGGACGAGATAGCTTTTGAGACCTACGGCTTATGGCAACTCGCCATCAACACAAAGCTCGTAGAGATAATGCCACAGTATAACAGTCTGTATAAAGCATCTGCGGAGATAATCAACCCATTGTATAATAAAAACCTGACAAGACAGTATGACGGTACGAGCAAAGGGACAAACAAAGACACTCGGACGGATAATCTCACAGACACATCCTCATCCACAACAACCGCAACAGGCACAGATACAAGGACAGATAATCTGACTGACACTAACGGTGGTAGCGTCGTAACAAAATCTGACAGTAAGCGTACTGATGCGCTTAAAGCTGTGACGGATAACACATCAACATCAACGACAACGTCTAGTGCAAGCAACAACACCAGTAATGACAGCTTTACAAGTGACACGCCGCAGGGTAGTTTATCAGACGTCAAAGCTGGTAAATATATGACAAATGCCAGCATCGGCACTAGCACGGGTAGCACGTCGGGCACAGACAAAAACGACAGCACAAGCACAAACACAGTCAACAACACAGGCACAGTCTCAAACGCTGGCACAGATACTGTGACAGACACACGTACACTCACAAAAACTGGCACAGTCACAAACGACAGCACAAACGACACGACCAGCAACAGCACACTTACAAAAACTGGTACAGTAGTCAATGACGGTAGTGACAGCCGCACAGATGCGCACACCGAGACTGTAACAGGCTATGAGGGCAGTGCGACCTATGCCGAGCTTTTAAAAAAGTACAGCAATGAGATAATAAACATAGACTTAATGATAATAAATGAGTTATCAGATTTGTTTATGCAGATATGGTAAGGAGGTAATCAAAATGATTGATAAGTTAAAGTACTGGTGCAACAAGATTTTGCCGCTTGTTTACGATGACAGCTTAAGCTACTATGAGGTGTTATGTAAGACAAGCGCAAAGCTTAACGAGGTCATAACAAGCACAAACGGACTACTTGACGCATGGGACACATACAAAAACGACATCGACGCCGCCTTTGGAGAGTACACCGCGGGTCTTGACAAAAAATTTGACGCCTTGTCGGATAAAATGTCCGCTGATTTTTTGCGTTATAAAGACATAGTCAACTCCGAGATAAGAGACGAGTTTGCCAAGCAGGATCATAGGCTTACGGCTCAGGACGACAAAATCTCCGCACAGGATACGCAGATAACCGCTATATCTGATAGGGTTAACACCTTTATCACAGAGTATAATCAGACTATATCACAAATACCTGATATGGTAGTCAATGCTGTTAATGCGTGGCTTAACGATACTACACATTACGATAATATCATAGCTGACTTGGCGGGGTCTTTGCAGGGTCTTAAGCACTTTGATACGGTCGCAGACTTAAAAACTGCTACTTTTACCCAAATCACAGGCAAGGAAATTTGTGTTTGTGAAAACTATTATGTGGGGGACGGCGTGTTTACTATGTGGGAGATTTTAGAATGGCAAACACCCCCCGGCGTTTTTGCTGAGGGCATTGTACACATAGCACTGCCTCACGCTGATGGAGATTTATACTATCGTGTCGCCTTTTTGCGCTCGGAGTATACTGCGTCAACACTTGGCATAGCAACAGCACCGACGGCTACCGCACGCAATACACGGCTGATTAACTGCTGTAAATACAACTTTAATCCAATTTTGATTGACGCTGATTTTACAGTTGATTTATCAGATATTAACACGACAACCAAAACACTTAAAGTGTATAGTAACCCGTCAGCAAAGCATACTATAACTATCGTCAATGGTAATAATTTTATAAGCAGTTTTAAGGACGTTAAAATAATGCACGACACAAACAACTTAAAGCACACAACATTGGACGGTGTAAACTTTGACAACTGCGATATTTTGACAAAAGACGGTGCAACGATGATAGTAAGCAACGTAAATATAAAAAGCTGTTTTATCAATGCATCCCAGATACAGTGCACAGACGAGTATACAAGTGCGGACTATGTTTTTACCGATAACACTTGGACAGCTAACACAATTTTTGGCATCGTCTTAACATCTGCGACAGTCAACAGCTTGCGCAACTGCGTCATAACAAACAACCGTATCACAAACAACAAAGCGACACGCACAAGGCTCTTTTTATCGTCAAACATACCCGCTCGCAACATTAAGATTACAGACAATGTAATCTACAATCCGCATGTATCCACAGATACGCCGCTTGCAGATGGCGTTATCGGCGCTTTTACGTCAATCGGGTCTGCGTCGGAGTTTATGATTACAGTTACTGGTAACACGGTCTACTCATCGACTATCAACACAGCTATGTCCCTTGGCAGAGCAACCGATAATTACCAAAAGTTTACAATGCTGTATAAGGATAACAATATAATTATCAACAGCGGTACAGCGGCAGTGCCTAACTGGTCGTCTGTTTTATCGACTGCGATACAGACTAACGGCACTTTTTACACTAACTTTGTTGGCGACCTGGATACATCGGCAAAACTTGTTTTACAACATGCTGAATATAGTGGAGGTGATGTCACTACAACAAAAGTGTTACCTTTTATTTCCGCTCGTTGTATCGGCTATGCCCCCCAGTCAGACGGTACGCTGATAACGTATGAGCTTAACGCATATTATCGAGCAGATGTATATATTGTGTGTAGTGGAATAGATATGTCATCTCCTAGCCCTGCCTATGTGAATATAAAATTTGCGGGGAAGAGCATGTCATCTTATTTACAAAAATCACCAGCCAACTTTTTAAGAGCAACATTATATATCGAACCGTCAGACCTAGCAGATATACACGGTGTCATGCAAATGTCAATATCAGCAAATGTTCCTATTAGTAACGTTGATGGAGAAGTCAGGTTATTCCGACTTGCTTAGTGGTTTCATGCGGCACACAGCCCCGATTCATTCGGGGCTTTTTATTTTTCACAAAAATATCACAAAACTATCATACAGTTTTCACAAAGGCACGTTATAATATAGACAATGAAACGAGAGGTGCGAAGCTCCTAAACACTATAACAGCCGAAAGGCACAGCAAGAAAGGTTAAAATATGAGTGAAATTTTTTATAGCAAGGTGTATACCGACAGACCAGCATACGCTGATTTTGATGCTCCTGCAAAGTTTGAAGCAATTAAATCTATTATTGCAAAAAGGTTGATAGAGCATCCTAATGCAATATGCTCTTATTCGGGTGGAAGTGATAGTGATATCTTGATGCACTTAATCGAGCAGGTAAGACATCTCTACAATATTACTCCAGTAAAATATGCGTTTTTTAACACAGGGCTTGAAATGCAAGCAATCAAGAATCATGTTAAGGAAATGCGTAACAAGTATTCGGTGGAAATAACGGAATACAGACCGAAGAAAAACATTGTTATAGCAACGAAAGAATATGGTATTCCTTTTGTATCTAAAATAATGTCAGCAGGACTTGAAGGCGTGCAGAAAAAGAATATTCCGCTAAGCATTGCTGACGAATACGCAAACGCCGATGATAAGGTAGCTAAAAGGGCAGAGCTTAAGGAAAGATATCCTGGTTGTGAAACAACAATTAATTTTCTTTGCTGTTGCAATTCAAAAGGCGAACCGAGACCGAACATTCAGCTTGTTATCAATTCATCGAAATATATGCTTGATTTTATTAAAGAGAATCCTATTCCTTTTAAGGTCAGCAACAGATGTTGCGATTATTGTAAAAAACAAATCGCACACAGCGTTCAAAAAGATTTTGATATGGTAATCACCGGTGAAAGGCGTGACGAAGGCGGTATGCGATCTGTACCCCGTAAGGATAATACTTCTATGTGTTTCTCTGAAACAGCAGACGGTAAATATAGATTAAGACCGTTATACTATGTCTCTGATGCAGACAAAGCGTGGTATAAGGATTACTATGGGATAAGATACTCAGATGCATACGAAGTCTATGGATTAACTCGGACAGGTTGTTGTGGCTGTTCGATATCGTCGAAAGCTATAGAAGATTTAGAAAAAATCAGACCATATGAACCTAACTTGGTGCAAGCGGCGTGGAATGTGTTCGGACAAAGTTACACATACCGTCAGAAGTACAATGAATATAAAGCTAAACGCAGAGCTGAGGAAAAGAAATCGATGAAGTTTACCAATGCAGCCCATCAAGACAATAAAGAGAGCGAGTGAGAGCTTCGGCTCTCGCCCTTCGGGGCAACGGAGGTGATTAAAATAAGACCATATCGAAAAAGTGTTATACATACAAACGGAGGTTATGGGGAATTATGGATTGCTGTAATTAATCAAGCAGTTAATGATTATCGCAATCACCCAAATATGCGCGCGGAAGTTGCAAGGTTTTTTAAATCTCCGTGGTTTAATAAAATGACAGGTGTAAACGGTCAAGTAGTGCTTGACAGACTTAAAAAGGAGATTAAATAATTTCACCCAATTTTCACAAAATTATCACACAGTTTTCACAAAGACACGTTATAATATAGACAATGAAACGAGAGGTAACACCTCAAAACACAATGAGAGCCCTGAGGGTAGGAGGAAAAACAAATGGCAAAGGTATTTTACAGTGTTGAGCTTGAGAGCAACAGCTACACGGACGACACCATCAACGGCACACTTGAGGAGTGCAGAGAGTGGTGCAAAGAGCACCGATACACCAACGCAGACGGTCGCATCGCTGAGATAACTGATGACGGCGACCCGCTGGTAACAGCTTTTTACGAGATTGAGAATTGAGAGCTTCGGCTCTCGCCCTCTGGGCGATAAAGAAAGGAAGTGAGAAAATGCACAAATATCAGATAATTTTTATGTTAAATAACGGCAGTTCAATTGCTCTACCTGAGGATAATTTTAACCTTGCTGTTAAGGCGGCTAAAGCCCTTATAAAGCTTAAAGTTGTCGGTGTTGTTTCCATTGTAAACACCGAAACCGAAGGCTCGACAACCTTCATAGACACAGAAAAATAACGGCTTCTGAAGCGTTGAGCCTATCAGCGCTATCCCAACCCGCAAGGGTTAAATATGACCGTGCGCAACGGCAAAATAATATTGCGCTCGTTGTTTATATCAGCTTTCGACCAAAACCGCATTATCCCTGTGCGGTGAGCGTAAGTACACAGCCTCCCTGCTCGGCTGAGATGAGCAGGAGAAAGAGAGATTTTTAAGATGGCAAAGGCAAACAAACCAAAGACAACAAATCTGACAACAAAGGTAGCAGGCGTGACTATAGCGATAGTCAAAAAGACATGGAGCGACGACAGCATAAGCTGTGATGTGACACTGTCCATTGCAAAGGCAAAGCTTGTAACGATTTATGGCATTCGTATCGTTGAGGGCAAAAACGGCAAGTTTTTATCAATGCCCGCTCGCAAAGGTAGCGACGGTGAGTATTACTCACACGCTTACATAGCGGACGAGGACGTATACAACGCTATACTTGAGACAGTCACAGAGTAAGACAGTGAGAGAGGGGAGTTAATCTCCCCTCAATTACTATATTACGGAGGTAATAATGGCACGCAAAAAGACACTATCAAAGCAATACCAACAGCAAATCAAGCGTATAAACAAGCGTCTTGAGGAGCTTGCAAAAGAGGGGTATAACATCGTTGGCGACTTTACGCCGACAACACCCCAAAAGCCGACCCGCAAGCAAGTCGAGGCGCTCAAAAAGGTCACGCCCGAGGCACTGCGTCGTATGGCTGACAAAAACTACAACATTAACATAGGCAAGGGCAAGCAGATAGCACAAAAGGTCGCAAAGTCAAAAAAAATCGACTATCGTAAAAAGCCCGTATCGGCTCGTCCGCCTAAGCCGCCTAAAAAGCAAAAAGTGCCACGAGAGACTGAACCCGTCGTTGACGAGGGCGCTCTGATATACGAGGCGATAAAAAAGATTTTAGATCAACCATACTCAACCGGACTTAACATATCACCAGAGATATACTATGCTAACCAGCAATCTTTAAGGGATTTGCTGGATAGCGTGATAGCAAAGGACGGACTTGACGTGGTGTTACGGCGTTTTGCTGATGCTGGCACGGCTGTAATTGATGCCATACAAGGCTTTGTGTATGGCTCGGACGGAAAAGATGACTATATGCAAAGCTGGTATAGCTTTGTTGAGATTTTGACAGGCGGTAACGTAAGTTATGATGTATCGGATATCGCAGACGAGATGTCCGATTTTGACGATGATGTGTATGATGGGCAGTTACAGACAGTCGGCGACAGCGAGCTTGCCTATGACAGTGATGCGCGAGTATATGTTGACATCAACACCGGCGATGTTATTTTTGAGTATGATGAGGACGTGATGTCATGGGTTGATGTACGCGCAGGCGAGCTGGTAAGCACAACGGATATTGCTAATTACGGAGGCTAAGTATGGCAAAAAAGCGTAAAAATGCTATGTATATGGCGGACTTTGAGACAACTGTGTATGACGGTCAGACATCAACGGAAGTATGGGCGGCTGCGCTGGTCAAAATCGGCACAGAGGACGTTATTATATATCATAGGATAGGTGATTTTTTACACGCTGTCGAGGATCTGAGCAAGACCAATAAAACCGACGTTACCGTTTATTTCCACAACTTAAAGTTTGACGGCACGTTTATCTTGTCGTATCTGCTCTCGACGGGGCTTTATCGTCAGGCTCTCCACCGGGACAGACACGGTGATTTTCGGTTTGATGAGGATAAGTCCTTGTGCGATGGTTGCTTTAAGTATATGGTGTCTGATAAGGGGCAGTGGTACGAGATAACACTTAAGTTTCAAGGGCACTTTATACGGTTCAGGGATAGCTTAAAGCTGTTGCCGTTCTCAGTCAAAAAAATTGGTAAAGATTTTAAGACAAAACATCAAAAGCTTGAGATGGAGTATAAAGGGTATCGTTATGCTGGCTGTGAGATAACACCTGCAGAGCAAGAGTATATTGCTAACGACGTACTTGTTGTTGCTGAGGCTTTACAAATGATGATGGAGAGAGGGCACGATAAGACCACAATAGGAGGTTGCTGTTTGGCAGAGTTTAAAAAACAGTATCCCAAGCGCGCGTGGGACGTATTATTTCCTGACCAAAGTGACGAGTATATCGACGAGTGCTTTGGCGCAGAAACTGCGGACGAGTACGTCCGCAAGTCGTACCGCGGTGGTTGGTGCTATGTTGTTGATGGCAAGCAAAATAAGATTTTTAATGACGGCGTTACCGCAGATGTTAACAGCTTATATCCGTCAATGATGCACTCACAATCAGGTAATTTTTACCCCGTCGGTTGGCCAAGATTTTTTAAAGGCAATTGCATCCCGTTTATATATCAGGATATTACCAAATATTACTATTTTGTGCGTGTGCGGACACGATTTTACATAAAAAAGGATAAGCTACCATTTATTATGATTAACGGCAACTGGAGATATCCAGCAAGGACAGCACTCACAACGTCGGACGTAAAAAATGTAGACGGGCAGTATTGTAAATATATAACAACACTTGACGGACAGACCGAGCCGACAAGTGTTGAGTTAACGCTTACCTGCACAGATTTACAGCTGATGCGGGAGCATTATGACCTTGTGGATTTTGAGATACTTGACTTTGCAGTGTATCACTCTGAGCAAGGTTTATTTGATGCGTATATTGATAAGTATGCCAAGATAAAAAAGGCAAGCAAGGGCGCTGAGCGGGCACTTGCTAAGCTGTTTTTAAACAATTTATATGGCAAGACCGCACAAAGCTCCGCCAGCAACTTTAAAATTGCAAGGCTTGACAATGGCATATTAAAATTTAGAACACAACTTGCAAATGACCGCAAGGTCGTCTATATACCGATAGGCTCGGCAATTACAAGCTATGCCCGTAACTTTACGATAAGAGCAGCGCAACAAAATTATTACGGAAGTGACAAAGCAGGATTTATATATGCTGATACGGACAGCATACACTGCGATTTGCCAGCAGATAAGATAAGAGGCATAAAGATACACGATGTAGATTTTTGTTGCTGGAAATTGGAAAATGAATGGGATAGAGGGATTTTTGTAAGAGCAAAAACATATATAGAGCATACCGTCAAGTGCGACGGTGTACCTGTCGCCCCCTTTTATCAGATAAAGTGCGCCGGAATGTCGCCCGAATCTAAGGCGTTGTTTAATGCACAGCTTACCAGCGGACAGGCAAAGCTAACGGATTTTAAAGTGGGCTTTGAGATAGCAGGTAAAAAATTACCAAAACAGATTAAAGGCGGTACAGTGCTTTTTGATACTAATTTTAAATTGCATCCAAAGAGATAGATATAACAATAGCTGACGGGTCATAAAGGCTCGCCAGCTATTTTTATATCATCAAGCAAGTAACTATCGGACAGCGCTGCGGTAGCAAACCCGATTTTGCGGACGTGCAGGTTTTACGCTGTGCTGTCACGTCGCAACAAGAGCCGTCACAGATAGGTTGCAAGATAGACTTAATTGTATGACAGGCACTTCAGAATTGCCTGTTTGCATTCAAGGTCTTTAAACCTAAACGCACCATTAACAAAGTAATTACGCAGACGGTCTTTGAGGACACCCGCACCGCCAATCAAGGTGTGGTCTATGCAATGGTCGGAGATGCTTGCCGAGATGCGTACTGGATAGCTTGCATCGACAGCATGGTCACAGTATAATATACCGTCAGCATCGTACTGCCACAACCCGAAGTCTGAGTTGTTGTTGCGTATAGTCGCAACATAGCGACCTCGCCCAGTCGGGCGGGATATAAAGGCTGTGTTGTCGTTGAGGTATACACCTTCGGCGGCAAAGTCAGTGTAACAGGTTTTGGCAAAAGCTCTGTTAAAAGCGCTTTGCTGTTGCGCTTTGGACGCATAATCATTAAAATTACGCTCTAAGACCCAGCCGTCGCCCCGCAAAAACTTTGTTTGAGAGTTAAGACGGCCAGTGATGCCAAGTACGTTATAGTACGGATTAAGCAAGCTAACGCTGTTACTACACATATAGAGCGGTACATACCTTACCATCTTGTGCTCAGCACGTGCAATTGATGTATGTATACTGTTAAGCTTTTTAAGCTCATCGGGCACATACACGTTGGTCTCTGTCTGTATCTCGTCAAAAAACATCGACGTTGCATCGCAAAAAAGCTGTGAGCGCTTTTTGATATACTCACAGGAGTTTATCGGCACAACATAACCGCAAGCAATATCGTTAAGGTAGATATCAGCGTATTTTTTCTCAACGATTTTTTGTGTCATGTCATACTTGTCAAAGTATAAGTTATGCACAGTCTTAAAAAAGGCGTTTGTGTAGTCAGGGAGTTCATTCTGCCAGCGGACAAGACACACAAATTTCTCACCTTTTTGTAAAAATCTGTTAATCAGATAATGTGCAAAGTAAGTCGTTTTACCAGCAGTACGGTTACTCTCAACAATGTATATTTCAGGACGTTTGCCGTTGATGTCTACGCTGGACAGTAAGCGGTCGCCCGTGTAAAAAACTGGTTTTGTCATTTTATCACTCCATATAGTAACGCACGCCCAGTTAGCGCTGGGCGTGGTCGAAAAGAAAAACAAAGGAAAAAGGAAATATGAACATGTCAATCCTGTTGACAGTTGTATTATAGCATAAGAACAGGAAACAAATCAATACCTTGTAAAGTCAAGTATTGTTAATTGGTGGTGCGTTAGGGCGGAGATGGGAAAAATTGGAAGATGACCATGGCATTAA
>ULQD01042975.1_pt1 | contig 15352 bp, 7 predicted proteins | sample 1954121 | NCBI WGS metagenome assembly ULQD01 (sample SAMEA4835646, study PRJEB28245) | human gut metagenome | biome: gut microbiome; material: fecal sample | place: Denmark | collected 2008 | reverse complement strand
TTCTTTTTTACCCAACAATATCTTTAATTAAGGGAGACGGGGAAAGCTCTGCCCGGCACAGCCAACCTGTTTATGCTGCGGCAGCTGCTGGGAATTCCGTTGGAAGCAGCGGATATGGAAGCGACTGATTTAGAAGGGACAACGGGAACGGAAACATCGGGAACATTAGCAAACACAGAAAAAGCAGAAAGCCTGACAGCAAAGCAGAAGTGGATGCTGCTTGCGGCAGCGGCAATTCTGCTGTGGTTTACTCTGCAATTTGTTGGGCTTGGCGCGGCAGTGGGGCTTCTGCTGCTCTTGCTGATTCTAATTATTGTGCTCTTTTTGATAGCAACAGGGAAAAGCGGTATTGTGGCGGCTGCAAAATCAACAGGCAAAAGAATGTTGTATCTGATAGCGGCAATGCTGCTGGCACTCGTTCTATGGAGCGTTGCTTTTGTGGCATCAGCAAACTACCAAAGCAAGGCCATCTGGAGTATGCCGCAGGAGGAATGGCAGAGCTACCCCGAGGTTGCCGCATGGATGCAGCACTGCGAAACAATGGGAAATGGTGTTTATATGCAGCGGGTGGACCTGCCTTCCGACCAGGGGAATACAACCGCATATCTTGTCTGCCGCAATGGCGTGACCAATGAACAGGCGGGAAAAATCGCCCCCAATCCACTGCGGCTGCGCTTCTGGGTTACTTATCAGGCAGGGGAGAGCGAGCCCATGCTGGATGTGCTGACGTTCTGCGGAAATAAGGACTATCAGGTGTTTTTCAGAATCGGGAAAGACCAGTCTGATTGTATCTTTACGACAAATGAAAGTGAAGCGTTGGCAGGAGAAGTAAGAAGCCTGCTGGAAAGCCGGGCAAATGACAAATAAAGAAAGTTAGGGCAATACCGCATAATTCTAAGTGCCGATACGGCGAGCGAGGTGCGGCAGATGCCAAGCCAAAAGCGCAGATAATACTGGATGTCTTATCGAGCATTTTGGCAACGCAGATGCCGTGCCGCAGCTGCCGGAGCGGTGCTTAAGCCGCAAGGCGGGAATTGTGCGGTGTTGCCTTAGAGAAATGAGCCTGTGCAGGAACCGTGCATAAACACTGTTTCTGCGCAGGCTTTTTGTTAAATAAAAACGGATTTGTTTTTTCTAACATTTGGTGTATAATACTTTTATACTGGGTTTGTCTGTGCAGGATGAATGGTGCCTGCATGGAGGGCAGGGGAGAACGCTTCCCTGACTGGCTCAGAAAGACATCATATCATATAGAAAAGGAGAATCCGCCATGTCGGAAGCATTGAAAGAACGCAAAGAGATGGACCCGCAGTACCAGTGGGACCTGACCAAAATGTACGCCAGCGATGCGGAATGGGAAAAGGCTTTTGCCGCCATTGACCCCAAAATTGAAGCTTTGGCTGCCTGGGAGGGCAAGCTGAACAACGCTGCCAGCATTCGTGAATTTTATGATGCAGAAATCGGCGTGTTCCGTGAACTGGAAAACCTGGCTGTCTACACCAGCCTGCGTCTGAGCGAGGATACCCGTGCTGATGACGCCCAGAGCATGGATGCCCGCGCTACCGCCAAATATGTAAAGGCTGTCGGTACCATCGCCTATGCTCAGCCGGAAATCCTGGCACTGCCGCAGGAAACCCTGGATACCATCATGGCTGACGAGCAGGTTGCCCCCTATCGTTTTGCTCTGGAAGACCTGCTGCGTGCAAAGCCTCACACCCTGACCGCCCCGGAAGAAAAGCTGCTGGCTGCTTTCGGTGAGGCATTCGGCACCCCGAAAAATGTTGCCGATAACCTGGAAGACGCCGACATGGTGTTCGATTCCGTCAAGGATGGCGAGGGCAACGATGTGGAGCTGACCGCTTCCAACTACATCCTGCTGCAAACCTCCAATGACCGCGTGCTGCGCAAGAATGCCTTTGAAAGCTACTACAAGAGCTTCCGCCAGCACATCAACACGCTGGCTGCCTCTTACTCCGGCGCTGTCAAGACCGCTACCGCCGAAGCCTCCGTCCGTCATTATGAATCTTCCCGCGCCATGTCCATGGCAGGGGAGAACGTGCCCGGCCAGGTCTATGATAACCTGGTGGCTACTGTGCGCAAGCACCTGCCGGATATGTACCGCTATGTTGCTCTGCGCAAGCGTATCCTGGGTGTGGACGAGCTGCACTACTATGATGTGTACGCCCCGCTGACCAAGGGCGTCAGCGCCCATTACACCTATGACCAGGCCAAGCAGATGGTTCTGGATGCCGTTGCACCGCTGGGCGAAGAGTACGGCACCATCGTTCGCAAGGGCTTTGCCGAGCGCTGGATCGATGTGTTCCCCAACAAGGGCAAGAGCGGCGGCGCTTACTCCGGCGGCAGCTATGATTCCAACCCCTATATCATGTGCAACTTTACCGGTACGCTGGACAGCGTTTCCACCATTGCGCATGAGATGGGCCACAGCATGCACAGCTGGTTCAGCCGCCATACCCAGCCTGCCCAGTATGCCGACTATACCCTGTTTGTCGCAGAGGTCGCTTCCACCGTCAACGAGAACCTGCTCATTGAGCACCTGCTGGCAGAAAAGAACCAGGATCCCGCAACCCGCCTGGCCCTGCTGAATCAGTACCTCGAAAATTTCAAGGGAACCGTCTACCGCCAGACGATGTTTGCCGAGTTTGAGCGCGATGCCCACGCCATGGCCGAGCACGGCGAAGCCCTGAACCCCGCCGCCCTGAACAATCTGTACAAGAAGCTCATTGTGGACTACTTTGGACCGGAGCTGGTTGTGGATGACGAAGTACAGTACGAGTGGGCACGCATCCCGCACTTCTACCGCCCGTTCTATGTTTATAAGTATGCAACCGGCTATTCCACTGCCGTGGCATTGTCCGAGGGCATCCTGAAGAACGGCGAACCGGCTGTTAAGAAGTACCTGGAGTTCCTGCACATGGGCGGCAGCGCTTACCCGCTGGATGAGCTGCGCCATGCCGGCGTGGACCTGACCACCCCCGCCCCGGTGGATGCTGCCCTGGATAAGTTCGGCCGCATTCTGGACGAAGCCGAAGCCTGCGTGGCACAGCTGGAAGCTGCAAAATAAGCAGGGGAAAGTCCGAGGGGGTATCTGATTCTTTGTTTTCAGATACATCTTAAGCGCACAATTAGAACCCCCAGTGCAGAAAATCAGCATCTTGCACGATTATTTGAAATATTTTTTGTGAATACTCTTGACAGAGCGTGGTTTATCCGCTATTATTATAAATACGTGAGTTAGGGGGTCAAGTGCGGCCAAAATGGAAGCACAACCCCCGCAAAAAACTGCGCGGAATAATCAAGAAAGGAGAAAAGAAATGCCTACTTTTAACCAGCTCGTACGCAAAGGCCGTGAGGTTCTGGTAACCAAGAGCACTGCTCCTGCCCTTCAGAAGAGCTACAACTCCCAGAAGAAGCAGTACACCACCATGAACAGCCCCCAGAAGCGTGGTGTTTGCACCGCTGTTCGTACCATGACCCCCAAAAAGCCCAACTCTGCTCTGCGTAAAGTTGCCCGTGTCCGCCTGACGAATGGTATCGAGGTCACCTCCTACATTCCTGGTATCGGCCATAACCTGCAGGAGCACAGCGTTGTCCTGATCCGTGGCGGTCGTGTTAAGGACCTGCCCGGTGTCCGTTACCACATCATCCGTGGTACTCTGGATACTCAGGGTGTTGCAAACCGTAACCAGGCTCGCAGCAAATACGGCGCAAAGCGTCCCAAGGCCGGTGCCAAGAAGTAAGGAAACATCTTTTCGCCATAAAATGGTCAGCTGACCCTTTTGTGGCATAACGGGAGTTTTCTTTAACTTTCGAGTACCGATGATATCATTAATGTGAAGGAGGGAAGAAAGATGCCCAGAAGAGGTAAAATCGCAAAGCGCGAAGTTCTGGCTGATCCTATTTACAATTCCAAGCTCGTCACCCGTCTGGTCAACAGCATGATGCTGGATGGCAAGAAGGGCGTCGCTCAGAAGATCGTTTACGAAGCTTTTGAGACTGTCAAAGAGAAGACCGGCAACGATCCTCTCGAAATGTTCGAGAAGGCCATGGAAAACATCATGCCCAGCCTCGAAGTTAAGGCCCGCCGTGTCGGCGGCTCCACCTACCAGGTCCCCCTGGAGGTCAGCCCCGCCCGCCGCGAGACCCTCGGCCTGCGCTGGCTGACTCTGTACAGCCGCAGCCGTGGTGAAAAGACCATGTCCGCTCGCCTGGCCGCCGAGATCATCGACGCTACCAACAACGTTGGCGGCGCTGTCAAGAAGCGCGAAGATACCCACAAGATGGCAGAAGCCAACAAGGCTTTCGCGCATTACCGTTATTGATCTGCTTACTGAGGAGGTTTAAGCCATGGCAACGCCGAGAGACGTATCCCTGCAAATGACCCGAAATATCGGTATCATGGCCCACATCGACGCAGGCAAGACCACCACCACCGAGCGCATTCTGTACTACACCGGTATTAACCATAAGATCGGCGAAGTTCATGACGGCGCTGCTACGATGGACTGGATGGAGCAGGAACAGGAACGTGGTATTACCATCACTTCCGCTGCAACCACCTGCTACTGGAGCCACACCGAGACCCAGCACGATCCGGCTCTGTTCAAAAAGAACCGTCATCGTATCAACATCATCGACACCCCGGGCCACGTTGACTTTACTGTTGAAGTTCAGCGTTCTCTGCGTGTTCTGGACGGTTCTGTTACCGTTCTGGCCGCAAAGGGTGGCGTTGAGCCTCAGTCTGAAACCGTTTGGCGTCAGGCTGACGAGTATAAGGTTCCCCGTATGGTGTACGTCAACAAGATGGATACCATGGGTGCTGACTTCTTCCGCTGCGTACAGATGATGCATGATCGTCTGCATGCCAACGGTGTGCCTATCCAGCTGCCTGTCGGCCAGGAAGACACTTTCCGCGGCATCATCGATCTGATCGACATGAAAGCCGATATCTACTATGATGATATGGGCAATGATGTGCGCGTTGAGGAAATTCCTGAAGACCTGAAAGAACAGGCTCAGGAATATCATGACAAGCTGATCGAAGCTGTTGCTGAGACCGACGAAGAGCTGATGATGAAGTACCTGGACGGCGAAGAGCTGACCAAGGGAGAAATCAAGGCTGCTCTGCGTAAGGCTACTATTTCCAACGAGATCGTTCCTGTTGTCTGCGGCTCTTCTTACAAGAACCGTGGCGTTCAGAAACTGTTGGATGCAATCGTTGATTATATGCCCGCTCCGACCGACGTTGCGGCCATCAAGGGCACCAACCCGGAGACTGGCGAGGAAGAAGATCGCACTTCTTCCGATGATCAGCCGTTCTCTGCACTGGCATTCAAGATTATGACTGACCCGTATGTCGGTAAGCTGTGCTTCTTCCGCGTGTACTCTGGTACCGTTGAGGCTGGCACCACTGTTTACAACTCTGTTAAGGATCAGGACGAGCGTATCGGCCGTATCCTGCAGATGCATGCAAACAACCGTAAGGATATCGACATCTGCTACGCTGGCGATATCGCCGCTGCTGTTGGTCTGAAGAACACCACCACTGGTGATACCCTGTGCGATGAGAAGCATCCCATCATCCTCGAGTCCATGAACTTCCCCGAGCCGGTTATCCGCGTTGCCATTGAGCCCAAGACCAAGGCTGGCAGCGAGAAGATGGGTATTGCCCTGTCTAAGCTGGCTGAAGAGGACCCGACTTTCCGTACCTGGACCGATGAAGAAACCGGTCAGACCATCATCGCCGGCATGGGCGAGCTCCACCTGGAAATCATCGTGGACCGTCTGCTCCGCGAGTTTAAGGTCGAAGCTAACGTTGGCGCACCTCAGGTTGCCTACCGTGAAACCATCCGCAAGGATGCTAACCAGGAAACCAAGTACGCACGTCAGTCCGGTGGTAAGGGCCAGTATGGTCACGTTAAGATCAAGATTGAGCCCAACCCGGGTAAGGGTTATGAGTTTGTCAACGGTATTGTTGGCGGCGCTATCCCGAAGGAATACATCCCCGCTGTTGACAACGGTATCCAGGGCGCGATGAAGTCCGGCATTCTGGCTGGCTATCCCGTCGTGGATGTCAAGGTCACTCTGTGGGACGGCTCCTATCATGAAGTTGACTCCTCTGAAATGGCGTTCTCCATCGCCGGTTCCATGGCATTCAAGGATGCTATGAAGAAGGCTGATCCCGTCATTATGGAGCCCATCATGAAGGTTGACGTTGTTGTTCCTGACGAGTATATGGGCAACGTCATTGGCGACTTGAACAGCCGCCGCGGCGCGATCCAGAACCAGGAATCCACCGATGGCACTGCCCGTGTCACCGCTATGGTTCCTCTGTCCGAGATGTTCGGTTACGCTACTGACCTGCGTTCCAAGACCCAGGGCCGTGGCCAGTACTCCATGGAGCCGGCTGATTACCAGCAGGTTCCCAAGAGTGTTGCAGATAAGATCATGACCGAGCGCAATAAGGGCTGATTCTGCACAAATTCGCGCAAAATACTTGATTTTTCTTGAAAAATCTAGTATGATAGCCTTATAACAGGCTATTTTATCTGTTTGAATTAAAGGAGGATACTTCCAATGGCTGAAAAGGAAAAATTTGACCGCTCTTTGGAGCATGTCAACATCGGTACCATCGGTCACGTTGACCACGGCAAGACCACTCTGACTGCTGCTATCACCAAGGTTCTGGCTCTGAAGGGCGACGCCGATTTCATGGATTACTCCAGCATCGATAAGGCTCCTGAAGAGAAGGCTCGTGGTATCACGATCAACACCGCTCACGTTGAGTACCACACCGCGAAGCGTCACTATGCCCACGTTGACTGCCCGGGCCATGCTGACTACATCAAGAACATGATCACCGGTGCTGCTCAGATGGACGGCGCTATCCTGGTTGTTGCTGCAACCGATGGCCCGATGCCGCAGACCCGTGAGCACATCCTGCTGGCTCGTCAGGTTGGCGTGCCCAAGATCGTTGTGTTCCTGAACAAGTGCGATATGGTTGACGACGAAGAGCTGCTCGACCTGGTCGAAATGGAAGTTCGCGAACTGCTGGACAGCCAGGATTTCGACGGCGACAACACCCCGATCATTCGTGGTTCCGCTCTGAAGGCTCTGGAGAGCACTTCCAAGGATCCCGATGCTCCGGAATACAAGTGCATTTGGGAGCTGATGGATGCTGTTGACAGCTACATCCCGACCCCGGACCGTGCTGCTGATAAGCCGTTCCTGATGCCCGTTGAGGACGTTATGACCATCTCTGGCCGTGGCACCGTTGCTACCGGTCGTGTTGAGCGTGGTACTGCTCATGTCGGCGATCAGATGGAAATCGTTGGTCTGAAGGAAGAGAAGCTGACCACCACCATCACTGGTCTGGAAATGTTCCGCAAGAGCCTCGAGTTCGCTCAGGCTGGCGACAACATCGGCGCTCTGCTGCGTGGTATTGACCGTGACCAGATCGAGCGTGGCCAGGTTCTGGCTGTTCCCGGCTCTGTTCATCCCCACACCACTTTCGATGGCCATGTTTACGTCCTGAAGAAGGAAGAAGGCGGCCGTCACACCCCGTTCTTCAACAACTATCGTCCTCAGTTCTACTTCCGTACCACCGACGTTACCGGCATCATCACCCTGCCCGAAGGCACTGAGATGTGCATGCCCGGCGACAACGTTGATATGCACGTTGAGCTGATCACCCCGGTTGCCATGGAAGAAGGCATGCGTTTCGCTATCCGCGAAGGCGGCCACACTGTTGGTTCCGGCGTTGTTTCCAAGATCGAGAAGTAATTTTCGGCTTGTGATATAGCTTTCAAGGCTCCTGCTGTTAAGGCAGGGGCCTTTTTGTTGTGTACGACTTATGGGGCGGGGAGGGGGCAAAGGCCGGGTGTGGAAGACCAAGGAAGGCATCATGAAAACATCAGAAATTGTAGATAGGGGAGAGGACACCATTCGGCACTTTGAAAAAGTGGAGCAGGAGGGGGCACTCACACCGCCCTACCTTGGGAAGGTGTATTTCAGGTCGCGGTTAAGGGGCAAGGGCTGATCTATCCCTAAGTTTTCGGAACGGTCAGGAACGCTCTCTACAGTACAATTTATAATGGGCAATTCTCAACCTCCAATTTTCCCTTCAAGTTTCCTCCAATCTCTGCCAAATCTCTCAACAACAAGCCAAACCGAAATGGCAAAAAATGCGCGATCACAATACCGGGTGATTGGATTAAGAGATTGCAAAGAACATTATCGGGGTAAATGTTTAATCATTTGATAAAATCAGGAATAAACCATTCAAAAATGTTAATAAGTAGCGCCAAAGGGTCACCGCACCGCAACGCAAATAATGTGCGAAAAACAGGTTTCAGTTGATTCAAGGACAAAAATTTAGATAGAAACCGCTCTAATGAACTATGCAAATTCTGGCAACTGTGATATAATGTATATACCTAGATGTGTCGGAATGGTTATCATTTGCGGGATCAAGGCATGCAGCCGGTACAACGTTTTGTCAGCCGCTGTGCCGGGGCCAAAAGCCCCAAAAGCAGGCCGCAGCCCGGCAGGGGATCGCCAGACCGAGGGGAGCACAACCAGGCGTTTTGCAATCAACACCTGCAAAGTGCCGCACATCTGCCGTACCACTTTTCACACAAAAGGGGAAAGTAGTAACACTTAAGGGAGGATAAAACTATGAAGAAAAACCTTCAGCGTTTTGGTGCATCCGTGCTGGCAGCAGCCATGGTTGCCCAGAGCGTGGCGCTTCCCGCAGCAGCCGAAACTACCAAGATTGATTCTTCGGTAGCGCAGTCTGTTGCAGCTAGCGCAGCAAGCGCGGCCAGCGCTGTGCAGTCCCTGCCCAAGTTCACCAGCACCGCAGACCTGATCAAGCAGACAGCCCAAACGCTGGCTGCCCAGGGTGAAGTGCATGAACTGGAGCAGGACGATGCCAAGCTGGAAGCGACTGCACAGAGCAAGGCGGGCATGAGCCTTGCAGCGTTGGAAAATGCATTGGCCGATGCTATGTACGCCAACGCCGCAGCCGGCAAGATCAACACCGAAGCCTATGGCCTGAACAAGGACGAGATGGCATCGGTGATGGCTGCCACCATCAAAACGTATCATCTGTCCAGCGCCGTTACCGACCTGGGCTATGAGACGAACGCCGCAGGCGTTGTGACCGCCGTTACCTTTACCGGCAGCTCCGGCATGACCTCTGCGATGGAGTCCATGACCAACAGCGATGATGAAGTGATTGCGCAGCAGGCTGACAGCTACGCACAGGCTTACGTTGCTGAAAACTCCGATACCTTTGCGGCCAGCGCCGCTGCAGACGGCCATACCTATGGCGAGCCGAAATGGTACTGGAATGACACCAACCCGGAGGATGGCCATACCCATACCTGGAAGGAAACCCCCGATGGTTACTGGACCAAGACCGATGACGGCTGGGCTTACACCGCTGTGTATACCTGTGAAAAGGACGATGCCTACCAGAAGGTAGAAGGCACCGTAACCAAGGATACCACCGAGGCAAAGCCCGGCGTTGCCGGCAAGACCGTTTACTCTGCCAGCGTGCCCGCTGACAAGAGCCCGGTTAAGAAGGAATACAAGGAACCCACCACCCGCACCGACGACATTGCCGCCCTGCCCTGCCAGAGCCATGTTGTGTCCAAGGATGCAGATGGCAACTTTGTTGCTACCTTCAACTGGGAAATGAAGAAGGTCGAGGGCGAGCTGGCCGCTGACTACAGCAACGCCCAGCTGTTCTATGACAGCGAAACCGGCAAAATTTCTGCCGGCGCTCCCGTTACCATTGACTGGGAATGCACCAGCGTCACCTTCAAGTGCGCTGTCTGCGGCGAAGAAATCAAAACCCAGCCGGTAATGACCATGCCGGTCAGCGTTGTGGTAGACCAGAATAACAATTCCGTCTACATCAACGTGGGCGGCACCCCGACCCTGGATACCACCTCCGGCGGCGTCGGCGTTACCCTGGTGTCCGCAATGAAGGACGGCAACTGGTACGATATGCAGAACAACCCGGTTGACGCAAGCAAGGTGAACTTCACCTATCAGAGCGGCGACAACAAGGGCAAGAACAGCCTGCTGCTGTACGACAGCCAGAAGACTGCCGTGTATGTGGACGACCAGGGCAACCAGGTCACCAATACTTACGATGTCTCGACTGCGCAGATGAACTACTACTACTTCCAGCTGTCGCAGTTCAACCAGGACGAAGCAGAGTACTTCGGCGTGGCTGCCCCGTTCTGGACCTCCAAGGGCGTTCAGAAGCAGGGCGAGGATGGCAGCATCACCGGCACCATGGGCGCAATCAAAGTGCTGTGCAACCTGGACCCCAACCAGGATGTGCCCCCGACGACCATGGCATATATGCTGCAGTTCCTGCCGCAGGGCTTTATGTCTTACGTCATGAACTATGGCGAAGCTCTGAAAGGCATCCGTGATGCAGGCTTGGCACAGGTTGCCAAGCTGGGTGACAGTGCTGACTATGTCACCAAGCTGCTGATCCTGCATGACTGGATCTCCCAGGTTGCAGAATTCGATATGGGCTCCATGGGCGATATCACCGGCGGCGGCAACAACGACCCCATCCAGATGACTGCTTTCGGTGCCCTGCTGGGCGGCGAGATCGGCGCTAAGGGCGTTGAGTATGGCTGCATCTGCCTGGGCTATGCATCTGCATTTAACTACATGGTCCAGAATTTGCCTGACAACAAGGAAATCTATAAAAAGACCGTTGACGGCAAAGAAGTTTGGAAGACCCCCGATGAAGTAGGCGATAACGCTGTTGTTGACTTTGCCCAGATCCTGTATTACTGCGATACTTCTGATACCAGTGTTGCCGGTAATGCGTTCGGCGGCGGCATGTTCAACAACGTCCACTACTTCAACGCAGTCAAGGTCAACAAGCTGCAGGGCGACAGCAATTCTGCTACGATGACCACCGGCGAAGCCAACAAGAACTGGTACTATGTTGACGTCTGCTATGATGACGTGAACACCGAGTGCATGGCCCAGACCCGCGTTGAGAACGCAGGCGACATGCGCCATGTCAACTTCCTGGTTTCTCCCTCCGGTCTGGAAGGCCGTTACAGCAAGTACTATGATTACATTGACTCGCTGTACGATGGCTACACCTACACCAAGAACAAGAATCCCGATGTGGATGATGACGGCAATGTTGTGTTGAACAACGGCAAGCCGCATTACTCTTACACCAAGGCGGAGAACAAGAACGAGACCCGTTACACCGATACCTGCTACGAGGATACCTGGTTCACCTCTATCTGCAGCCCCATCTACTTCGACAATAATTACTTCTATTACGTTGATACCACGACCAACCAGAACCTGTATAACAACATGCGCCGCCAGCAGTCCGAGAACGGCAACAACGGCAACTCTGGTTCCGGCAGCTCTGGTAACAACTCCCAGATGCAGCAGTTCATGAAGAAGATGCAGAACCAGGGCCCCGATACTCTGGAAGCACGTCCGCGTAATGCGAACTACTATATCCGCAAAGAGGATTCCAGCAGCAGCAGGCCCGGCGGCTTCAGCATGAGCAGCTTTACCAAGACGGATGACCCGTTTGATATCATCTTGATGTACTACAACGATCTGAAGGAAACCAGCAGCAACTTCAATGATGACGACAGCAATGCCAAGGTCCTGGCCGAAGCTGGCACCATCTATAAGATCGATACCAGTGCAGCAGATAAGCATACCAAGGTTGAAAACAACCTGAACACCGAGTGCCTGGCAGACGCTGCTGCAAAGCGGATCTACCCCGCACTGGTACACTCTACCGCACTGTATGATGGCAAGCTGTACTTCAACGTCAACAACGCCATCTACCGTATGGACCCGACCACCGGCGCAGTGGAAGAAGTGAAGGAATACAACACCGTCTATGGCGGCATTAAGCTGACCAAGGATAAGGACGGCAACATGGTTCCCGATACCCACTTTCCCGGCATGAGCATGGTTATCATGGACAGCGCCCAGGATACCAGCAGTGTGAAGTATCTGGGCACCTTCAAGAACCATCCTCTGGCGGGCCTGACCCTGCGTGACAGCTACAGCTTTGCTACCACCACCCAGCAGGGCCAGACTGTGATCACCGGCATCAACACCACCAAGGATCAGCTGGTCGTTTCTGTCGGCACCAACCTGTCCAACACCTATAAGGAACTGGTGGACGGCAAGGCAGAAGTCAAGACCGATGCCTCCGGCACTTCTTATGCAAACCGTAAGAGCTACAAGACCGAGTCCTGGAACTACAACCCGAGTTACAACCAGAACATGGGCAGCTCTGACGAGAAGAACAAGAACGAAGAGTTCATGTGGTGCGCTAACCTGGTTGAAACCATGCCGATGTCCGACATGGTCAGCGACCTGAGCAGCGGCGCAACCACCGATGTTTCCGTTGAAGCATGGTGTGATACCCCCGCTTACACCCAGGCCCGCACCAACAAGTACGGCCTGACCAAGGGTGAAAAGAAGTACGCTGACGGCGCACTGCCCAAGGGCCATACCTGGGCTCTGGACGAGCTGGAAACCAAGTCCGTTGGCAACAATGTGTACCTGTGCTCTGATTGCCATACCGCAACCGAAAGCACCCCTCACACTGTAACCCTGCCGGATGCAGTTGAAGGCGTTACCCTGACCCTGGGCACTACCAACAACACCTACATCAAGGACGATACCGTTACCCTGACCGTAGAAAAGGAAGGTACCGATATCGTTACCGTTACCGCAAAGAACGGCGATACCGTTGTTGCTCTGAATGAAGTTCAGGAAGCAGCGCAGGACGAAGCCGCAGCCCAGGCTACCACCGAAAAGGCTAAGACGGTTTACACCTTCACCATGCCGGACGGCGATGTGACCATCAACGTTGAAAAGAACGCTAAGACCTATGAGGTCAAGGTGGCCGATGCTAACAAGGATACGTTGAAGATCACCAGCCCCGAAGCTGACCTGGATAAGGTTGCTGAGGGCACCAGCGTTACCGTTGTGGCTACCCCGAAGGATGGCTATACCCTGACGGCTGACGGTGTGGTGGTTACTTACGGCGACAATCAGACCCTGAAAGCAACTCCTGACACAGAAAAGGCCAACACTTACACCTTTGCAATGCCCGCTGGCGATGCAACTGTCAGCGCAGCGTTTGAAGAGGTTAAGAAGTATAACGTTACTGTGGCGGGTACTGTTGAAAACGGCACTGTGGGCGTAGAGCCGAAAACCGCAGCTGCGAAGGATGTTGTTACTGTTACCGTTACCCCGAATACCAACTTTAAGTACACGGACGGCAGCCTGAAAGCTACTTATACGGATGGCGGAACGAAGAAAGAAATTAACGACTTTAAGGCAGTAGACGGTAAGGAAAACACCTACACCTTCGAGATGCCTGCCGCTGATGTTACCGTTAGCGCTGCGTTTGAGGAAATTGCGACCGAGACTTACACAGTAACTGTTGACAAGGGCGGCGACGGCAAAGTTACGGTCAATGGACAGGAAACTGAAAAGCTTGAGGGTCTAAAGTCTGGTGATACTGTTACACTGAAGATCAACCCGATAGATACAGATACTTTGCTGACTGAGCTGGCAGGCGTAACGGTTACATCTGGCAAAGTTGATGTCTCCACCACAAAGGTAGATGAAAATACCTATACTTTCAAAATGCCGGACGGCGATGTAAATGTCAGCGTAAAGTTTACGACCGTTGAGTATGGCATTGAAGTTAAGATGCTGGGCGAAGGCGAAGGCACTATCACATTTACTGATGGTAAGACCCGCTTCGCGGCAGGTACAAATGTTACAGCTACCATCACGCCGAATGGTACCACCTACGAATTGACCAAGGTGATGTATGATGATGGCAGTGAGAACAAAGAGGTTACGAGTGAGTTGAAGAACGGTTGCGAGTATACCTTCACTATGCCTGCAAACCATGTGAAGATTGAAGCAACCTTTGGAGAGGCACCGTCTACTGAACCCGAAACGCGCACCGCTCATGGTGCCGCTGAAAAGACCACCATTACCGCAATGGCTGTCTTTACCTGCACCGATAAGAACTGCGCAAGCGCTCAGTTCGTGGATGCAACGGTAAAGCAGACCAGCGGCGTTACCACCGCTGCTGTCAACTTCAACGGCAAGGACTACACCGCCAAGTACGGCGAGAAGAACGGCTGGGTTGAAGAAAACGGCAAGAAGTACTGGTACGAAAAGGGCGTGAAGCAGGGTACCACCGGCCGCGGCAAAGAGATCTATGATCCCGATTCCGATGCCTGGTACTGGCTGGATGCTGTCCAGGGCGGCGCAATGACCGTCAACAAGGACGTTTACCAGGAATCCGCCGCCGGCCAGTGGGCTGATAGGCCCGATGGCACCGGCAAGTGGGTCCGTTACGATGAGAACGGCCATATGGTCAAGGGCTGGCAGACGACCGATAAGGGCACCTACTACTTTGACCTGATCACCGGCGCTATGGCTAAGGGCGCAGGCGATATTGACGGTGTACCTTGCGCATTTGACGAGTACACCGGTATCGCTCTGGACGGCCAGTGGCTGACCATCAACGGCGCTGACTTCTGGTACGAAAAGGGCGTTCGCCAGGGCCTGGATGGCCGCGGCAAGGAAATCTACGACCCGGCTTCCGACGCTTGGTACTGGCTGGATGCCGTTGACCAGGGCAAGAAAGCCACCAGCAAGGATGTCTATCAGGAATCCGAAGCTGGCCAGTGGGCTGACCGCGCCGATGGTACCGGCAAGTGGGTCCGTTACGATGCACAGGGCCACATGATCAAGGGCTGGAGCGCTGACAAGCGTTACTATTTCGACCCGATTTATGGCACCATGGCTAAGGGCGATGCAGTCATCGATGGCCGCACTTATCACTTTGATAAGAACACCGGCGTTCTGCAGTAATCCCACAGCCGAACAATGAGCTGTAACCAGCCCATTAACCTCTAAATAAAAATGCCGCAGCAGATGTAACAGTCTGCTGCGGCATTTTTGTATTTGTGGGCATAGGTTCGGCGAAATATTTGCCAGGCCAGTAGGGCGGGGGACCCCACCCCGCCGAAAGCTAGAAATAGTACACGATTAAAAAATCGCAATTTACCTTGCTATGCCGTAGGGGGCGGCGTCCCCGACGCCTCGGAGGAGCGTATAAATTACAGGCCTTTTGTTGGTAACTGTACGGTAGGGCGGCCAGCCCATTGGCCGCCGGATGAGCCCAGTCACAAATCTCATTTATCAGGCTCTGCGCGAGGAACCACCCCTCACCGGCTTTCGCCGGAGCTCCCCTCTAAGGGGAGCCAGT
>ULQD01009893.1_pt1 | contig 15371 bp, 10 predicted proteins | sample 1954121 | NCBI WGS metagenome assembly ULQD01 (sample SAMEA4835646, study PRJEB28245) | human gut metagenome | biome: gut microbiome; material: fecal sample | place: Denmark | collected 2008 | reverse complement strand
GGATTGGAACACCGGGGATTGGAACACCGGGGATTGGAACAAATCGTCTTTTAATACTGGCTGTTTTAACACAAAAGAACAGAAGATCAGGCTATTCAATAAGCCGTCAAGCATGACATATCGTGAATGGATAGATTCAGATGCAAGATATTTACTGAATCAGATACCAAAGAATGTTGTTGAATGGGTACATAAAGAAAATATGACTGATACGGAAAAGGCAGCACATCCAACCTATGAAACAACAGGCGGGTACATCAAAGTGCTTGATAAATCTGAATGTGGTCAGTTGTGGTGGGATGCCCTGACTGACTATCAGAAGAATATCATCAAGGGAATACCAAACTTTAATGCTGATATTTTCTTCCAATGTACCGGAATTAGAATCAATTAATTTTAAGCTCCCTCCGGGGAGCTTTTGTATTGCTCAAGGCAAAAATAAAGAAAAGCTGCGAAAAAGCAACTGATGCTCTATGTAAAAGTAAATGACGAAGATTACCCTCATTCCATGAATGATTATAAGATCATCGTAAATACGGATAATATGCCAGAAGATGTCGAAGTATTTGTTATTGATCTGTAATTTTATTGGTGTGAATTTTGGAAAGTCCGATAGAAGTAACTGTTATATCGAACTTACCCCTAGGGACATCAACTGATATCACCAGGAACTATAGGACCTCAATTTGAGGTCCTGTTTTTATGTCAAAATTTATTATAAAACATAAGTAAATTTTATTATTAAACATTTATTTCTAAATTTTCTGTGCAGAAATTACCGAAATGAGCAGAATCTGTCATAATAACAATAGATAAAGAAAAAGGAGATCGAATATGAGTCATCCCGAAAAAATTATGACATTTAATGTTATGGCAGAAGCTGAACTGGCTTGCTTTACGGCCCAGGAATTTAAAACAGACAGATTTTCCTATCCCGTTCCCACTCCTGGAGCGTTAGAGGGAATGTTGAAACAGATTTTCTGGAAGCCGCCTATCGAGTACCGGATCAAAAAGATTGCCGTGTGCCGTAAACCTAAATACCGTAATATAAAGCGTAATGAAATAAAAGATAAGGCAAAGGCTACGAATTATACTACAGGAATTTCTGTCAAGGACAGCCGCACACAAAGAAATACAGGATATCTGGTAAATCCAAAATACATTATTCAGGTAGAAGTTTTCTTACTTCCGAACAGAGTAGAAAGAGATCTGGCATCAGGGGTAAACATCAAAAACAAATACCGGGAAATCATAAAACGTAGATTTATGGAACAGAGTGAGTTCCGTACACCCTTCTTAGGATGTTCAGAATGCATTGCTGATGTAACCTGGATTGATAATTTCGAAAAGGCCATATGCGAAAATATGGACGAAGAAATGAAAACCTCTGGAGATATCGACTATGGGTTCATGAGATGCCGTATGAAATTCAGGAACGGCGGACACCCGGATAATAATAACTGGGATAATCCGGTATGGAATGAAGCAGCGGATTCTACATTTTATCATGCTCTTATGAAAAATGGAATAATCACCGTGGAGGAGGCATAATGACGCAGAATAAGGGACTGGTCCTTGATTTGGTAGATTATTGTGAAAAATTAGAAAAGGCTGGAAAAATCTTGCCTTGCGGCTATGAGAATAAAATTGCTCATTATTGTATTCATTTATCTATTGATGGGTGCATTACAAAGATCGAATCCTTGGCTTCCGAAGAAAAGCCGGGAATAGTGATCCAGACAACATTTGCTAATTCCACAAAAGGAAATATCCGAATCCCGGAAATTCGAGGAAAATATCTTTTTGGAATGGAATTTGACAAAGATAAGAAAACAATTGTTATTAAAAAGAATAAGAACGGCTTTCTCGAATTGCATGATAAGCTGATGGAAGAAACATTAAAAGCTCTTGGAGATGAAGATGATCCAAATAAGGTAGACTCGCCGGTAGTAAACGCTTATCGAAGATTTGTTGAAAAATGGAATCCGGAAAAATGGATGAACAATCCGGTTTTTGAGCCATTTCTTGAAACAAATACGGCGCAGAAGGTATTGTCTCTTAATTATATTATTTGTGTCGATGACCCGGAATGCAGTTTTTTGCATGAAGACCCTGCATTAAAAAAACGTTGGGATGAGGTTATCTTTAAACAAAGATTATTGGAAAAGTCGAATTATAACGGCATCAGCCAGCAGGATGGAAAAACATTGGTTCCGATTGCAAGTGTCCATAATCAGATAACCGGAATGTGGGGTGGAAGCGGAATCACATTTGCCTGCAATAATTTCGAGGCGGCAGTAAGTTATGGTCTGTTAGATGCAAATACATGCGGGACTTCCGTTTATGATATGGAAAAGTACACCCGCGCCTTGAACTATTTGGCAGCCAGTGGTTCAAAACATAATTTTAAAGAAGGTAACAGCGTATTTGTTTTCTGGTCCATGGACGGAAGCGAAAGAGCAGAAGAAATTTATTCTGGATTACTGGATCAATATAATATGGACGAAGCCATGGAAGAAAAAATCCGCAAGTTATTTGAATGTGTCCATTGCGGAATCCTGGATAGAGACAGGTTGGATTTATTACTTGGAGAAGTTGCTAATAGTGATTTTCGAATCCTTGAACTGGATGTCGGAACGAAAGGAAGAATTATTGTAAAAAACTATAGCTATTCAACATTTTCGAATATTGTTGAAAACGTAGTTAAATTTCAGGAGTCTTTGCAGATTGGTTCTAAAAAAACAATCCGTTCATATAAGAACATACGAAATGTTTTATTCCCGGATATTGCAAACGCAAATAATGTCCTGAACAAAGAAGAGTATATGCTGAGAGAAATTCGTCGGTCTGCTTTCTATGATGGATACGCATCGTTTAATATAGCTCAAAGAGCATTATTAAGACTATCCGTAGAAAGAAACTTTTTCAGCAGCAGGTTTTATATTCAGGTTGGAATATTAAAATCCTGGCTGATGAAAAATACAAAAAATGAATGTGAGGTATTAACTGAAATGTTAAATGAAGACAATACAAATGCGGGATACTTATGCGGACGCCTGTTGGCTGCCGTTGATTCTTTACAGTATGTAACGGCGGATCCAAAACCGAATAAAGGATTGATCACAACAAGGATTGCATCGGTATCCATGTATCCGGCGGATGCATTTGTTCAGATATTGCATTATAAAGAATATTATCTGGCCAGAGCAAAAAATAAGGGAACTAAAATTTATTATGACAAGCTGATTAATAGCATTCTTGATAAATTCGAGAATGGTATTCCGAAGAAATTAAACGATAGAGATCGAAGTTTCTTCTTTGTCGGACTTGCTCAGCAAAAAACGGCTTTATTTTCTGCTAAAAACGTTTCTGACTCAGATACAGAAGAAACAGCTGGCGATGCAGATACAGCAATTGCATAATTCGCAAATAGTCAATAACTTATTTAACATATTACATACCAAAAGGAGAATAATATTATGAAATTCAGAAACATTCCTATCGACGCAAATTGCACTTATGACTTTGTAGTACTTAATTCATGTACTTACAGTAATCCAAATGGCGATCCGGATTTTGATAATCAGCCCAGACGGAATCCAGAAACAGGCTGTGGAGAAATCACAAATGACTGCTTGAAAAGAAAGATCAGAGACCGTATTATCCAGCTTGTGGAAATGGGAGAAATTGATGCTGAAAAGAATAAGATTTTTATTCAGCCGGAGATCTATCTGAATGCAATTACGGACCAGGTTGCCGATATGTTCCCCGCAACGGATAAGAAAAGCAAAGTCGATTCCGTATCTGCCGTTAATTATATGTTGAATCATTTTTATGATGTCCGTATGTTTGGCGCAGTTTTAAGTACCGGTAAACTGAAGGATACGAATGCGCATGTAACCGGAGCTGTTCAGATCAGTTACGGAGTCAGTGAAGATCCGATTTATATCCGTCAGACCAAGTGCGTAAGAAATGCACATACAACAGAGGCCCGCGGAGAAAATGCCGGAGGAGAATTTGCTACAAAGCCCGTTGTAGAATTTGGTTTGTATAAGGCATTTGGCAGATATATGGCCTGTCAGGGAAAAAAGAATGCAGTAACAGATGAAGATCTTGCGCTGCTCTTTGAAACTATTTGTTCCATGTATGATAATGATCTGTCCGCATGCAGAAATGGAATGTGTACGGAGAAACTTGTTGTTTTCAAGCACGGAAACGAAAGAGCGACGGGATCTCTTAAAAAGTATGCAGACCGAGTAAAAGTCGAAAAAGTAAATGACGAAGATTATCCTCATTCTATGGATGATTATAAGATCAGCGTAAATATGGAAAATATGCCGAAAGATGTCGAGATATTTGCTATCGATCTGTAAAAGAATTAAGGTGCGGATCTGGAGTGAACGGGAAATTGCCGGGAGATCCGCACCTAAATTTTTAAAAATCAGGTGAGATATTATAATGTTATGTACGGCATAAAGATAGATTATGCAATATTTTGGTTTAAATAATATTATTTGTCTATATATTTCCGGCGCTCCCTATATGGGAGCGTGAATTGAAATATGATACATTTCATGTGCAAGTATAAAGAACATGGCGCTCCCTATATGGGAGTGTGAATTGTAATTCACTGATACTACCGGAATTAAACCCCAAAATAGCGGCGCTCCCTATGTGGGAGTGTGAATTGTAATATCTAAAATAATAAATTAGCAATTTTGCTATTAGGGCGCTCCCTATATGGGAGCGTGAATTGCAATAGCAAGGGCCAACATCTCGTATGCTTGGTTTTGACTCTTCCTTGTAGAAGAGTGAATTGTAATCTATACATATAGTGTTACACATTTTTGGATTGTGACACGCCCTTCGCAGGAGCGTGAATTGTAATACTTCTTCACGTGATTTAAGTAATTGGTTAGAAGGACGCTCCCTACGTGGGAGTGTGAATTGTAATTCCAATACGTTGATCTGGTAATATACATCTATGATGACGCTCCCTACATGGGAGCGTGAATTGAAACAAACCTCAAAGTAGCACCTATTATAGCGCTTCTACGTTGGAACGTGAATTGTAATGGCTTCGTTATTCATCATAGTTTTCGACTTCAAGACACTCTATTGTTGGAATGCGAACTGTAATATCAGAAAAATTTCGTACTGAGCGAATCGATATAGCACTCCAAGTAAGGGGCGTAAATTATAATAGGAAAGAGGAAATTGGCTTAATACAGACTAAAAAACGTTTCGGTACGGGAACGTGAATTGTAATCGGCTTCGAAATTCAGATACACTCATATAAGCATATCGCTTCCTTTGTGGGAGCGTGAATTGCAATAGCAATGACCAACATCTCGTATGCTTGTTTTTGACTCTTCCTATGTAGAGGAGTGAATTGAAATTTCCTATATCCATCTTAAGAATGTTGTGGCACTTCCAAGGAATATGATGTTTGCATTTGGGCGTTCCTTATGCGGGAGTGTGAATTGTAATATATATAACATTATGTCATATTTTGATGGTGAAAGGCACTCCTTATGCAGAAGCGTGAATTGAAATTGAAAAGTGAAACTTCTTATGGAGGGTAGAACGCTTGGTATGAGAGCGTGAATTGTAATAAATCTTCATCAATTTGTTCTGAAAGTAAAGGCGCTCTTTTACAGGAGCGTGAATTGAAATAATAAAATCAATAAATATGCAAGGCAAACAAGTGCCGCTTCCAGTACGGAGCGTGAATTGTAATTGCAATGCAAGAAAAACATGTTAAGAAATATCAAAGAAAGAGAGATCCGGAATAGAAGCCGGATCTTTTTCCTGCCAATAGAGTCTCAGGATGTTGTAGACTCCCACACAATCGGCATTCCAGCTACGATCTCCGTCCTGGTACAGACCGCAATGGCGCCTGTTGGATTTTATGGCATACTACTTTGAGACCTCCGGCTGCAGCGGACTTACCTGGCTGGAATAATTTTCTTTCTGTTTAATAAATGCAGGAAAAATTAACCCTCGAATGGAATATTGTCATCAATGTCGGCGTTTTCGGGCACGCCGACAATATCAATAATATGTAAAATAGAAGAGTGAATTATTTCGCTCTTTTATTTTTGTAAAAATCCTCTATATTATTTTTCTTTCATAATAGCAGTGAATCTATTTGTCAATGGAAATTTGCATTTATTTTCTTTCATAATAATAAAAATGAAAATCGGAGGAATTTTTTATGGAAGAAAGAATAAAAAACAAACTGAGAATAAAATTCGGAATAGATAATGATTATGAAAACTATCGTGGTGTACATTATTACGAGGATATAACTATATCTAACATCCTCCTGGATGAAGTTACCGGAAAATTCACCGTTCATTTCGATCGTGTCTTAAAAACTGTGACCGAAGACGAATATGGCAATGACCTGGGCGCATGGAATGACAAAATCGAAAGAACATCTATGGTTGCAACATTTAACGAAAAATTTGAAATTTTGTCTATTGCCTAATATGAGAAGAGCGAATGTGTTATTCGCTCTTTTTTGTGCAGAAATTTCCACTCTATAAAACTGGTTGTTTTAATACAGAAGAACAGAAGACCACATGGTAGTTAATGTTACATACGGATGTGCGGTAAACTATAAGATTTTCTTTCATACATATAGCATACCATAAAATCAGAAAGAAACTCCTGTATGGAGTTGCTTGCGTTTTCATCTCGGCGATTGAATAACCGAGGATTCTCGCTTAATGTCCTAACAATCGTAAGGGAATAGGCGCTCCCGGTACGGAGTGTGAATTGTAATTGCAATGCAAGAAAAACATGCCGAGGGAGTATATTTTCCATGTATAATCTCGTGCTAGAATTATTTACACAAAAAAGGCACTCATTACAGAGTACCTTTTTTCAAGTTTATAGCATATTTAATATTTCTGATTAAAATGCAGGACCTCCGCCGCCATTCATACAATATTCCTCCTTTCCTTTTGTATTATTACATTAGGCAAGCGACATATATACAATATATAACTCCTTGCTATCGATCTAATATTAATATGTCAGAGTTTTTCAGCAAAGAATTCTATCATATTAATTGTGGAATCATAAAACCGCAAGAAGGAGAAAATACATGACTCACTTCACATTAATAGTAACCGATCCGTGATAAATTTTAACACAAAAATTTCCATGCAGAAATTTGTATTCCTTTGAATATGTGTTATAATGAATTTATCAAATGGATCACAACTAAACAATACAACATATATTTGGAGGTAATCAAATGAAAAAGAAAGTATTAACAATGGTCCTTGCCGGGATCATGATCATGTCTATGACAGCCTGTGGTAATAAGGCCACAGAAGCAACAGAGACAGCGACTACCGAAACTGTCGTTGAAACTGCTGAGACAACTGAAGAAAGCAGTCTTGAAGAAACCAAGGAAGATAAGCCGGTTAATACCGCGGAAGCAGTAGATGCCGCACAGTCAACAATTGCCGCTGCAACGACAGCAAACCCTACAGCAACTCCGAAGACAACAACTCCGAAGACAACAACTCCGAAGACAACAACGGCCTCGAATAGTAGCGGGAAAACAGGTAGCGTAGCAACTGCTTCAAATACGACTACAGCAAATGCGAAGACAGAAGCAACAGCAAAGCCTGGATCTACGGCAAAACCCACTTCGACAGCAAAACCAACTTCGACAGCAAAACCGGCAGCAACTCCTCAGCCCACAACCAAACCTGCTGCAACCGCAACTCCACAGCCTGCGTGCACTCATGAACATGAGAGATATGAGACAGCCGTTGAAGCGAATTGCCAGCATGATGGATACGATAATATCTATTGTGCTGATTGCGGAGCTTTCTTAGGAACGAATTACCATCCTCAGGGTAGCCATGGAAGCACAAGCAAACATACTACAACAGAACCCACATGTACTTCCGGCGGCTGGTGGGAAGAAACCTGTGACTTATGCGGAGCTGTAATTAATAGTGGATCGATTGATGGATTAGGACATTCGGATAATGGTGATGGCTGGTGTAGTCGATGCGGAGAAGAATTAAGAGATCATTCTCAGCCCGATGTACCTTCCGTTGATGATGTAATAAAGGATCTTTATGGTGATACTCCCACACCAGCTCCTGATACGGAATCTGAGACAAATAATTCCGACACGTCTACCACAAGTGAAGAAAATAGCGTAGACACATCCGATGACGTAATTGCATAAGAGTGATAAATAAAAGAGTCTCTGCGGAGGCTCTTTTGTTTGACTTTCCTTTAACCACTGTTTATAATGAACATATATTCGAATTTTATGGAGGTAATATGCTCGGACATATTTATGAAGAAACAACTAAATATATGAAAATCGAGGGAAAAGATGTCCGAAAGAAAAAAGGACAGTTCTTTACGCCTGTGAATATTGCCGCCTATATGGGGAAATGGACCATGGCAAAAGAGCATCTGGATATACTGGATGCCGGAGCCGGGAGCGGAATACTAACAGCGGGTATCATAGAACATCTTTTGACTATTGACGGCTGCCGAAGCATAAAAGTCACTTTCGTTGAAAATGATCCTATTATTCTTCCATTACTGAAGAAAAATGCCGACTATATACAAAATATCTGTGAAAACCATAATATTATATTTCGTTATACGATATGGTCTGACAGTTTTTTTGCCATAAATATATCGCAGAAATATGACATAGTTATATCTAACCCTCCGTATAAGAAAATAGCAAAAAACTCCGAAGAGGCCAGTCTCATGAAAGATTATGTTTACGGTCAGCCAAATCTGTATGGCTTATTTATGGCGAAAGGGCTGGAGTTGTTAAAGAAAGATGGTCAGTATATCTATATTACGCCACGTTCCTGGGTATCCGGACTTTATTATACCGAAGTACGGAAGGCTATTTTAAAAACAGATATAGAAAAAATCCATATTTTCTCAGACCGAGATACTGTTTTTTCAGGAGAACAAGTCTTGCAGGAAACAATGATCCTTTTTGGAAAAAAGGAAAAAGAGCAAATAGAGAAAATTGAGATTAATGTTTCCAGTGATTCTTACATGCAGCTAGAAAAGACGCTTTCGGTTCCAGCGGATTTGATAAAGTCGGTAGGAGAGGAAAGTTATCTGTTAATCCCGACAAATGAAGATGATATTCGTATTATACGGGATATGAGTAATATTACTGATACTTTCGATAGTCTTGGTTATCAGTTTAAGACAGGTCCGGTTGTAGAATTCCGCGCAAAAGAAATGATATCAGAAGAGCCTAAAGACGGATATATACCAATGTTCCGTCCAAGCAATGTAAACGGTGGAAGATTAAAATTTCCCGTATATAGTGGAAAAGCTCAATACATTTCCGGAAAAGCAACCAAGCTGTTGGTTCGAAATGCAAACTCGGTTTTTGTAAAACGGCTTACTGCGAAAGAAGAGAAACGCCGCCTTCAATCCTGTTGCTATATTAGTAAGAATAATAAGGAATATATATCCATAGAAAATCACATAAATTATCTGGTGAAAAAAGACGGGTCTCCGCTTTCAAAAAAAGAAGCCGAGAATATTCATAAAGTCTTGTCAAGTGATGAATATGATGTTTATTTCAGGCTTATAAACGGCAGTACGCAGGTAAATGCGAGGGAACTGAATTACTTCCCTTTAAGAAAAGAGGAAATAGTATGAAAAAGAATATAGAAGACTATAATTATAACTGTCTGAACGAAGCCAGAGATATTCTCAAAAGTATCGGAATGCCACCACAGTTATACAATCCAAGGTGTGCAATGACATTGGCTGCATGTGCGGAAATCAAACCGGGAATGAAATGGAAATATGCTTCTGAGAACTATCATGGAACCCACGATATTATCCGGTTTATCAATGAAAATTTTCCAAACAAAGCTGGTTTGGATAAACAGGGATATCAAGAGAATTCACGGGAAACATTTCGGGATGAAACACTGAAGAAATATGTGACAGCCGCTATTATGGAAACAAAATTTGGCCTTGCGTCAAATGACAAAAATAATTCCTATCGATTCACAGCACAGTTTGCAGCACTTTTGCGGGCTTATGGAACGGACCGGTGGCAGGAAGAACTAAACCACTTTTTAGCAACACATAATGTATACAGCGAAAAACTAAAACAGGTCAAGGACATAGAGAAAGGTTATCCCGTTAATTTCGGAGAATTAGCATTCTCTTTGGGTAGATCCCCGCATAATAAGCTTCAGAAACAGATACTGGAAGAATTTGTTCCTCTTTTTGCATCGGGAGCGGAATTATTATATATCGGGGATACCTCCGACCGGCAATTATGCAGAAATGATGTCGTGTTAAATGAAGTGGGTATATCTGTATTCTCAGAGTCTACAAAACTTCCGGATATTGTTTTGTACGACCGGAAACGCAAACGGATAATTTTTATAGAAGCATACTCCAGCACGGGAGAGTTCAACATCGACCGTGTTGAGGAAATCAAAAAGTGCTGTCATTGTGGATCGGATACAGAAGTTTCATTTATCACGGCCTTCGCAACAACCAAAAAGATGCTCAGCGTTTATCCTAAAATTGCATGGGATACTGAAATATGGGTAGAAGAAGACAAAACTCATATGACTCACAAAAACGGGGATAAATATTTAGGCAGAAAATTATAAGAAAAAGGAGTTTCCTGCGGGAAGCTCTTTTTTATGCAGATTTTCCGTTCTTTCAATCTTTCTGTCATATTAATTAAGAGATGATTAAAAAAAGAAAGGAGAATCGGTATGGGAAAACTTAAGACTAAATTGCTTTTTCCGTTACTGGCTGCAGGTATTTTAATGAGCGGAATGACAGTTTCTGCAAATACTGGTATTGAAAGATCATATACGAATGAAGCTTTTACCTTGGATCGATATAATGAAAATATCTATGAAGGTAAAATGGGAGAAGAGGTATATTTCAAACCCGTTACTTTGACAAAGACTGAAAAAGGGCAACATTTATATGCAGCTGAATACACGGGAAATGTGTCAATTTCAAAATGGACAATAGAATATCCTGAACATTATTGCATTCATGCATCTTATCCAGACGGAAATGAATGGATGGGATTTTCCTTTGGCAGACAATCATGCAAAACAACAAAATGCCAACCCGGCTGGATAGCCACATGCGCTAAATGTGGAAGAGAAATAGGTATCTTATTCTATTCATCAAAAGATACTATTAGTCAATTAAAAACTTTATCAACTGGCGATTGTTATGTATCAAATTGCGTTGACCCAAAATGTAATAATCTAGAGACAGCTACATATATTAGCCATAAGTGTGATGAAGTATCATGGAATAAATATACTATCCAATATGTTGGGAATGGAGCTAATGGAGGATATATTTCTGATAGTTTCCATTATTATAATAATTACACGACTTACGAAGGACAAACAGTTACTCCACAAAAAAAGTTATCCGTAAATACTTTTTATAGAACAGGATATGTGTTTGATGGTTGGAATACCAAACGTGATGGAAGTGGACAGAAATTTAAAAATGAAGATGATTTTATTAATATCCAAAATAGATTGAATTTAGGAAATAATGATGATGGAGAAGTTATTGTTTTATATGCCCAGTGGAAACCTGCTTATTCCACTCTGATAATCGATCCTAATGGTGGATCATACAATGGAGAAACTACGATTACACAACGTTTTCGTACTGTTTATTCGCTTGATCCAAATAAATTGACACCACCTGCTGGACCAATAGTTACATATGATACACAAGGCGGAAATAAGATTGAGCCAACGCACACAACAACTCATTTTTCCGGATGGACATTTACTGATCCATTACATGGTGTATTTGTTTCTGCGTCAAATCGCTATGCTTTTGGATTGTACGATGCTAATAATATTTTTTCAGAAATGAAATCTGTCTGGTATGATGGATGCATTGATACAGCTATAGCACAATATGCCGGCGATAGCTTTAAACTTCCAGAGGCAACCTATCCGAATGGAGATGATCCAACGGATCAGAAAAGATTTGGTGGATGGTATGCCGATCCTGAATGTGAAATATTTATAGGTGGCCCTGGGGATGATTTCTCGACAGATGAAGATATAACATTATATGCAAAGTGGTCAACACTTCATGCAGACAGCGTAGAAAACTGGACTGCAAATAATGAAAAAGGAGCTATAGACTTATCATGGATCCAGACAGATTCTGCTGATAAAGTATTTAAAATATATCAGAAAAAAGAAAACGGAAATTGGATTGAAGTAAAAAGCGCAAATTCAATTCAAAATAATGTCGATAGTGTAGAAAAAACTTTTTACAGAAATAGTGATTCTGCTAATTCAGAGCAAGTATATATTGTTCCGTACAGTGGATTATACAATTTTAAGTTAACTGGAGCTCAAGGCGGAAAATATGGCAATTATTCCGGTGGTGCAGGAGGCATCGTGACAGGCCGTATTTATTTCTATGAAGGTGAAAAAGTCTATGTAGGTGTTGGTTCTCAAGATGGTAAAGGTAAATATTTTTCTGGAGGATCAGCAACGTCTTATGGAAATGGTGGATCAGCATCTTATCTGAGGACGGACAGACTCGGTATTTTTGCCATAGCTGGTGGCGGTGGCGGTGCAACCATGATGGGCAACGGCAATGCAGCTAATTCTGGAAGCTATAGAGCTGATGGCAATGGATCCGGAGAAAACGGAATGGCCGGTGGCGGTGGCGGAAATATCGGAGGAAAACAAGGAACTGCAGTAGTGCACCACCATAGCAGTTCATGTTATCAGGATTTATCATATATACCTGCATTTGGAAACTGGGAATCTCATATGTGGGGACATAGTTGTTTTGATTCCTCAGGCATAAATTCTTATCAATATAACGGACATACATCAGATGATGATGATTATAGTACTTGTACAGTAAGAGTTGGTTGGTCCAGAGAATGTCATATTGTTGAAAATAAAGCAAATTGGTGGAATGTCTCTGGATATAAAGGAATTCCCACCAATGGCAATACGACATTGAATCTTTCATATTTTTGCGAAGGATGGGGTGATGTAGGAGACAATATTGTGAACACCAATTGGCTGCCCGATGAAGAGCAACCGTCTGAATTTGTAATTTTGGATCAAAATGGTACAAAAATTGCACAGGGGAAATTTAGAGATTATCCTTTTACTGATAATTTTACCTGGAATGGTAATAATCATGTTGGAAGTAGCGAATTCTATCAAAACTTAAATATTTCTCTGCCAGAAGGAACTACACATATTTACGTACATCTTAATTTCCATTTAAGAGGAAGTGTTTGGTTTACTGCTGGAATTAAAGGATTAAGCTTTAGTGGTGGTAAAAAATTAGCTTGTGGATACACAGAAGGTCAAGTTGTATCTGCTTACCCTTCGTATGGCGGTAGTAACGGATTGCGTGTTAATACAAAAGATGGGAAAATTTATTTTGGCAAAACTGATTATGCAAGCACGCAAACTGGAAATGGATATGTATCTATTACGGCGGCAGAGCTTGGATTATATAAGGATAATGAACTGAAAGGAATCATAGCAACGGATGAAGCTATGCCTAATATGCCTGTCCTTAAAAGAAAACCTGTAGAAGATGATAATGATTATTCTAAGGCAACAGTAGTTTGGAATAATCCCGGTGATAACGGAACAACATATCAGCACCAGGTAAAATCTTTCTACACCGAGACCATGGCCCCAATGTTGGAATCAAATATCACAACAGATGTTATGACCTCTGGTGTTAAAGGTTATGTTATTCTGGTTGATGAAAATGAAGATACGATTGTCACAAAAGATAATGGTATATATCAGACTGAGACCAGCTATGTTATTTTATTAACTGATAAAACTACAAAATATATCCATGTAGCAGCAGTAGATGGTGCAGGTAATGTTGGCATTACATCTCATTTGAAAATAAGCGGTACTATGTCGGACGATGGACAAGTATTTTATCCTATTGAAACAACTCCAATTTCTGTTAGAGGAATGGATGATAATGTATATGAAAAAGACGGATCTTATTTTGTGAAAGCTGACGGAATAACTCCCTTCTACCTGAAAACAAATGGCTTAATAAGTGAAATTGGAGATGCAGTCGCTTCCAAAAACTATCAGGTAAATGCATTATCCTATATTATTGCCAAATCCGGGGATAAGCAGAAGTTGAGTTATTATAGAGAAAATGATGATAGTGATATTTCTAAAATCAGCATTGATGATGTTAAAAAATCAGTCATCGGAGTAGATAATGAAATTTATATCAAAGATGCATCGTTTTTCGAAATGTCCCGATATAACAATTTGCGTAATGTATCACTTGATGCAGCTTATACCATAGACTCTGCTTACAACAACACAGAATTTGTCATAACACCTCAAGCTATGGCATATCAAACAACGGATAAATACAATAACAGCTCCTACACGTATTCAGACGATGCCGCTGATGCTTTGAATAAAATCGTATTGATTGCTGACGGAAAGGCCCCTCAGCTTTCTGGCGAAGGATATGAATTTTTAAAAGATATTGATAATATTGATACCTCAAAGTATCCGGACAATTATGAAATCACTTTAGAGGCAAAAGATGATGAGAGTGGTTTAAAAGAGTTTTATGTTGTTGTTGAAAATCAGGATAATAATATAACACATACTTATCCAGGTACCATTTCTAGTGATGATAAGACTGGTACGGTTACCATCAATATCATAAATGATGATTTGTTATTTAAGGGTGATATAAATTTCTTGATTTATGTATCAGATAACGTGGGAAATATCACGGAAGAGTCTAAAGGCCTTGGAGAATTTTCTCTTCATACAAAACTGGTAGGAAAAAGCGGTTCTGATGCAGTTTCTGATAATGGTTACATTACATTCAAAAAAGGTGAAACCGGTGTATTAATTGTAAGAACAAGCGGATATGCGGATCAGTTGCAGGTAAAATTCCCTAGTGAATTTTCCAAGAGCGGATTCGAAACAATCAAAAATTATTTATATGAAAAACCGATTGGATCCGGAGACACTAACGAGGAAGATCTTCAGAGATTTGGTATTCGGACAGAAGTAATTAAATTCCCGATTCCTTATGATATTGATGAGAGAGAGGGCTATGATATAGAAATCATCGCCTTCAAGAACGGAAATAGCGTAAATATTACAGAAGGGGCTACTGTAAAAACCTTGTCAGAACATCAGAAATTCAATGTCAAAGATAGTTTATTAGATGGTATGAGAACTTATATCATTCAAAATTAAATCAACCAAAAGAAGGGCATCGGTTTACCGATGCTTTTCTTTGTTTGCGCGCCATGGGCGCGCTCTAACGGG
>ULQD01083070.1_pt1 | contig 15398 bp, 13 predicted proteins | sample 1954121 | NCBI WGS metagenome assembly ULQD01 (sample SAMEA4835646, study PRJEB28245) | human gut metagenome | biome: gut microbiome; material: fecal sample | place: Denmark | collected 2008 | reverse complement strand
ACCTGACTCTTAATCAGGGTGTCCAGGGTTCGAACCCCTGAAGGCGCACTCGAAAGTCGCAAGCTATGCTTTTCGCTGGTTTGAGGCTTTTTTTGTTTTACGGATTTTACCCAACAATCAGGAACCGGTTGGGATTTTGATAATGAGATGATAAAATATGATTAGATTAAGCAAGCTTTATATGCGAATATACAGGAAATGACGTTGAATTTGAACATAGAAACGTCGAATCGGGAATCGGTTATTTTGTGAAAAAATTCATAAATTGATAGTGATATTTTGGAAAATGCGTGTTATAATAACCTCGAGCAGTAAAGTCGGGAATACATTAAGAAAGGAAGAAGATATGGATAGAGCGGATATCGCTGTAATCGGAACGGGACCGGCCGGAATATCGGCAGCAATCAATGCCCGTATCCGGAGGAAGTCTTTTCTGTTATTTGGCAGCAGTAAATTAAGTGCTAAAATAGAGAGCTCCGAACAGATAGTGAATTATCCGGCAATCGATGCTATAAGCGGGCCACAACTGAATGAACGGTTTCGTGAACAATTGGTTAAGCTTGAGATTCCAATTATCGATGAACGTATTACCGGCATCTATAAGATGGAAAATTATTATCTCATAATGGCAGATCAGAAGCAATATGAGGCCTCAACCGTTATCATTGCGACGGGGGTCGAGACAGTCAGGGCACTTCCCGGAGAAAGAAAGATGCTTGGCCGCGGTGTGAGTTATTGTGCCACCTGCGACGGAAGGCTGTACGAAGGCCGCAGAATTGCCGTGCTGTGTGATAATTCCAATATGGAAGATGAAGTTGATTACCTCTGTTCGCTTGCGGGCGAGGTGGTTTATTTTCCGTTATTTAATAGTGACATGAAGCGGGATAATCTTGTGATGGCACAGTCACGGATGAAGGCTGTTAAAGGAACAGATTATGTCGAATGCGTGGAACTGCAGGATGGAAGTACAATAGCGGTCGATGGCGTTTTTATGTTAAAGCAGTCGGTTTCCGCGGATGTTCTTTTGCACGGACTTGATGTGTCCGGCGGACATATTGTCACGGACCGTAATATGGCAACCAACATGCCGGGATGTTATGCGGCAGGTGATTGCACCGGAACACCATATCAGATAAGTAAAGCAGTCGGAGAGGGCAATATAGCGGCTCACTCGGCGATAGCGTACCTTGGAAGGAGAAATAGTGATGACTAAGCCTAAGAAAATTAAAGAGCCCAAAGTAAAGGCAGTAAAGGCAGCTAAGCCTGTCAAAGCGCCTAAGGCAGCCAGACCTAAGAAGAAAGCAGCCGGCGTTAATAAAATATTCTGGGGCAGGAGAATCGGCATCAAAATGGTTGCAGGATTTCTTATACCAGTGATTTTAATAGTTGTTCTTGGTGTATCCTCATACGCTAAGGCATCCAAAGGTATTATAAAGAGTTATGAGGACAGTATGAGTCAGACCATAGGCATGACCAATGAGTTCTTCAGGCTTACAGTGGACAATGTCCAGGACAAATACAAAGAATATCTTAACAATGCGGATTTAAGCGTTTATTTTAAGAATCTTATGAATAAGAGTGAAAGCGTTTCATTTGCAAAGAGATATTCCCAAGAGATGAAGAAGAACATTACAACAGACGGTTCCGTAACTAATATGTACATACTTGCTGACAATGTAAAATCACTTATAACGACCAATACGGAAACGGATAAGCTGTACAGTGCTTATGCCGATACGGAAAATGGCTCGATATCGAAGAATGATGCATATAATTTCTATCTTTTCGGTAATGAATCGGCAGCAGACAGTGCAATGGGAACAAGTTCCGACGATTATGGATTGAGACTTGTGCGCCATATGAAGGATTATAGCGCATATCTTATCGTTGATATTGATAAGGAAGTTGTAACGGATGCGATTTCATCCCTTCAGGTTGGCAAGGGAACAATTGCAGCGATAATTACAACTGACGGTACAGAACTTTTAAGCGATGGAACGAACCCGGAGAAGCCTATTTTTACAGATAAGGATTTCTATAAGGACATTGCTGATTCCGGTGAAGATTCAGGACAGAAATATGTAAAATATAACGGAGAAAAATATCTTTTTATATATTCGGTGCTCAGCGGAAGAGGAGCGACAATATGTGCACTTGTTCCTGAAAGCGTACTCACGGAGCAGGCTTCGGAAATCAAACTTCTTACAATAATACTTGTAATTGTTTCAGCTATTATAGCAGGACTTATAGCAATGGCATTTTCAAGAGGTATAAGCGGCACAATAAATAAGACTAATAAACAGCTTAGACTTATCGCAGACGGAAATCTTGACGCAAGAGTTATTACATCGCGTAAGGATGAATTTGCATTTCTTGCGGCCGGGGTCAACGGCATGGCAGAAAGCATGTGCCACATTATCGGCAAGGTGAGAGAGGTTGCACATGAAGTTGCGGCAGCTTCTGAACTTGTTACTGAGAATTCGAGATCGATTCATGAATCATCAGATCAGATTCAGCATTCGATCAAGGAGATAGAGACAGGAACGGCTAATCTTGATACCGAATCCGAGAGATGCCTGTCACAGATGGATACATTATCACAGAAGATACATGATGTCCAGGGAAGTTCCGTAGATATCATGAATATGGCACATAGCACTGAGAAGGTTGTAAAAGACGGTAAGAACAGTCTTTCAACAATGACAGAAAGTGCCGTGGCGACAACCAGAATTACCGGAAGTGTTATTGAGTCAATCAGACTTCTCGAAGAGAAATCACTTACAATCGGTAATATCATTGAAGCTATTAACAGTATAGCAGCCCAGACGAATCTCCTTTCACTTAATGCGTCAATTGAGGCAGCAAGAGCCGGAGAGGCCGGAAAGGGATTTGCGGTAGTTGCGGAGGAAATCCGTAAACTTGCTGAACAGTCCAGGGAATCTGCGGAAGAAATCAGCAAGATTATCGAAGAGATTACAAGCAATACAAGAGAGGTTGTTGGTATAGCGGACGAGGCAAGAGGAATTGTCAGCAAGCAGGAGACAACAGTTTCCGAGACAGCCAAGGCTTTTGAACAGATTAATGACCATATGTCAAGATTTACAGAATCTCTGGATTCTATAAGCAGTGATATTAATAATATGGAAGATGCCCGTAAACAGACTCTCGGTGCAATGGAAGGTATATCGGCAGTATCGGCTGAGACCGCATCAGGTACGGCAACGGTATACACCAATGCGCAGTCACAGCTTTCACAGATTGAGTCACTTGACAGTGCAGCCGAGAATCTTGCCGAGAAAGCAGAGCAGCTTAACGAACTCCTTGCGGGATTTATTATCAATAATTAAATTAAATTCCGGTAGCCGGATACCATACAGTTGCTTATGTTGCCGAGGATATCTATAACTTGTGCGACATCTTTATCGGTATGTGTAAGAAAAGCATCAAATGTGCCGTGTATAAGGACGGTAAAGAGTAAATCAAACTCTAGACTGTCCTTGTACTGCGGCATTTTTTCATATATTAATTTCTTGATTTCATAATCGAGTCTTTCCAATAAAACAGTACGCCGGCTTCCGGCAAAAAGAATGTGAAACAGTCCGCTTTGTGAGAGTATAGCGGAAGAATATTCTGCAAATCCTTTTGGAGTATCTGTTATTATAAGCTCCGGGTCGGGAATGGAATTGATCACATTTCGGATAAGCTCGTCTTCAAGCTGTCCCGATAAATCATATATATCGTGGTAGTGCTGATAAAAAGTCGCTTTGTTGATACATGCTTTCTCGGCAAGTTCCTTCACAGTTATTTTTTCTATATTTTTGGCTGAACGCAGTTCAATGAATGCATTGATAATGCTGCGTCTGGTTCTTTCAATTCTTAAATCCATAGCAGTCTCCTTTTTAGACAATTTGAGTGATTAGTTGTTTATCATACTTATTTAAAAATCCGTTGGTGGAAATAGGTAATAAATGAGTATAAAATAAATATATCATACTAAAACGACTGGTGTCAATTATACGACATGCGTTGCTAAATGGAGGATGGAATGGATATTTACGGATTTTATACTGGCAAAATTTTTGACGCATATGATTTTCTGGGCTGCCATCTGGATGGAAACAGAGGTTATTTCCGCACTTATGCACCGAATGCATCGAGGGTTACGGTAATCGGGGAATTTACCGGCTGGAAGGACTATGAGATGAACCGGATTCACGATGGTAAGTTCTGGGAACTGATCACAGACGGTGTCGAGGATGGAATGATGTACAAATACCGTATTTACGGAAGGGATGGCAGCGTGACGGAACATTGCGACCCGTATGGATTTGGGATGGAATTACGGCCTGACAGTGCTTCGATAGCCAGAGATATGAACAGATATGTATTTCATGACACGAAATGGATGCGTGACCGTTCGGACTGCCGCCGGGGTCCTCTTAATATATACGAAATCCATGCCGGCTCGTGGAAAACCAATCCGGAGAATGAGAATGGCTGGTATAAGTATAATGAGCTTGCCGACATCCTGATACCTTATCTTAAGGAAAACGGATATAATTATGTCGAAATGATGCCGATTGCAGAGCATCCGTGTGATAATTCGTGGGGATACCAGTCTACAGGATTTTACAGCCCGACATCACGTTACGGAACAGCGGACGAACTGCGGGAATTTATAGACAAATGCCATCAGAATGGAATTGGAGTGCTGCTTGACTTTGTGCCGGTGCATTTTGCGGTGGATGGATATGGCCTGTCAATGTATGACGGCACCGCATTATATGAATATCCGAACTGCGATGTCGGATACAGCGAATGGGGAAGCAAGAATTTCAATCACTCCCGCGGAGAGGTTCAAAGTTACCTGCAGTCCTGTGCTAATTACTGGTTGAAGGAATATCATTTTGACGGACTTCGAATGGACGCCATAAACAATATCATATACTGGCAGGGTGATTCCAGACGCGGAATTAATAGAAATGCACTTCAATTTCTGCAATATATGAACCGCGGACTTAAGGGAATGTATCCGTCGATCATTCTGGCTGCGGAGGATTCCAGTCCTTATCCGGGAATTACCAAGTGCGCCGACTGGGGTGGGCTCGGATTTGATTACAAATGGGACCTTGGCTGGATGAACGATACGCTTATCTATTTTAAAGATGGCATGGACGATAGGATAAAAGATTATCATAAATTAACTTTTTCTATGATGTATTATTATTCGGAGAATTTTATACTCCCGTTCTCACATGATGAGGTTGTGCATGGCAAGGCAACCATTATGCAGAAGATGAACGGACAGTATGATGAGAAATTCCCTCAGGCGAGGGCTCTATATATGTATATGTATACGCATCCGGGTAAGAAACTGAATTTCATGGGAAATGAAATCGGACAGTTAAGAGAATGGGATGAGACGAGGGAACAGGACTGGGATATCCTAAAGTATCCGGTTCATGATGCATTCCATCGTTATATGATGGAGCTTAATAAGCTCTATCTTGAGCATTCTGCATTATGGGAGAAGGATTTTGACAATGACGGTTTTATGTGGATTGACTGCCATGAGGAAGGGCGGTGCATATATGCGTATGAACGCCGCTCGTCCACGGAACGTCTGGTGATAGTGTGTAAATTTACAAATACGCCGGAGGAAAATTATTATTGTCATGTTGAAGGTGCGTCGGGTCTTAAGCTGCTTCTGGCATCTGATGCCGATTGTTTTGACGGGCCGGTTCATTATGATGAGGACGAGTCTGTAAAGGTCGTGGATAATACCGCAGAAATTAAACTTGGAGAATTTTGCACGAAAATATATAAAGTTATTTAGAATATAAATTAATTTTATTAAGTTCAGGTTGATATTGCGCACTTGAAATATATCATTCAATGATGTAAAATAAAGGTTAATCAGCGTACAGGAGGAAGACCCTTGAACAATAAAGAGATGATGGAATTAAGACCGGAACTGGACAGTCAGTTTGATGAGCTTGTCAAATATTGTATGGCATCCGGTGTCATTGATTCTAATTTATATATTGAATATGATGTTAAGAGAGGACTAAGAGAGAGCAACGGTAAGGGTGTTCTTACGGGACTCACGGAGATTTCCGATGTAGTGGGATTCGACGTGGTTGACGGGGACAGGGTGCCGTGTGATGGCCGTCTCTATTTCCAGGGATATAATGTCCAGGATCTTATCCGCAAAGGCGACAGAAGAAGATTTGCGTTTGAAGAAGCAACATATCTTCTGTTATTTGGCGCGCTTCCTACGAGGGAACAGTTAAGACAGTTTATAGATATTCTCGGAGGATTAAGAGAACTTTCGGGACAGTTCGTGCGTGACGTTATTATGAAAGCACCGAGCAGTAATATTATGAATGCATTGGAGAAGAGTATCGTCACATTGTATTCATATGATGAGATGGCTGAAGATATTTCTGTACCGAACGTATTGAGACAGGCGTTGCAGCTTATTGCCAAGATGCCGGTTATATCGGTATTTGCATATCAGTCATATATGCATTTTAAGATGGATGATGTTCTTATTATACGTAACCCGGATCCGCAATGTTCAACAGCTGAGAACATATTGAGAATGCTCAGACCTGATGGTAAATATACTGAACTTGAAGCTAAGGTTCTTGATGTTGCGCTTGTACTTCATGCAGAACACGGCGGTGGTAATAACTCAACATTTACCACGCATGTAGTTACATCATCCGGAACGGATACATATTCAACGGTTGCAGCATCTGTTGCATCGCTTAAGGGACCTAAGCACGGTGGTGCGAACCTTAAGGTTAAGCGTATGTTTGATGATATTAAGGAACATGTATCCGATTGGGAAGATGAGGATGCTCTTCGCGAATATCTTCAGAAGATACTTGATAAGCAGGCTTTCGACAATGCCGGACTTATTTACGGTATCGGACATGCGGTATATACATTATCAGACCCGCGTGAGGTTATTCTTAAGGAATATGCCAAGCGTCTGTCCGAGGAGAAGGGTTTTGTCAAAGAGTTTGAGCTTTATGACAGGGTTGAGAGAATAGCTAAGGAACTTGTATCCAAGTCCCGCCACACATTGAAGCCGATATGTGCGAATGTCGATTTCTACAGCGGATTTGTATATACAATGCTTGGAATACCGGAGCAGATGTTCACTCCGATATTTGCTATTTCGCGTATCGCAGGATGGAGCGCACACAGGTTGGAAGAACTTGTCAATAAGGGCAAGATAATCCGTCCGGCATATAAATATGTCGGACATCATGAGGAATATGTTGATTTGAACGACAGATAGATATCATAAGCTTCCGGGAATATTTTTTCCGGGAGCTTTAGTGTATCCGGAGAGTAAAAATGGAACTCAGAGTATTAAAGTATTTTCTGATGGTTGCCAAGGAACAAAGTTTTACGAAAGCAGCCGAACAGTTACATATAACACAGCCGACATTGTCAAGGCAGCTTGCACAACTTGAGAACGAGCTTGGAACATCACTTTTTGTGCGGACAGGAAGAAATATTACATTGACGCAGGAGGGAATCCTGCTTAAAAGACGTGCACTTGAAATCATAGATCTGGAGGGACGCACTATTGAAGAACTGCAGGGAGCAGACAAATATGTTGAAGGAACGGTTACCATAGGGTGCGGCGAATTTGCGGTGGTTGAGAAGCTGGCAGAGATATGCCGCAGATTTAAATCCAAATATCCGCTGGTCCAGATTGCAATACATACTGCAACAGCAGACATGATATATGAGATGATGAATAAAGGACTTGTGGACATAGGACTTTTTATGGAACCGGTGGATACACAGGATATGGAGTATATCAGGCTAGTCGGCAGCGACCACTGGGTCGTAAGCATGAGGCCGGATGATGAGCTGGCATCGCATAAATACATTAAGAAACAGGATATTATCGACAAACCTCTTATAATTCCGGAACGTGTGAATGTGCAGAGCGAACTGGCCAACTGGTTCGGCAAAGATTTTGACAGGATACAGATTGCGCTTACGAGTAATCTCGGAACCAATGCCGGCGTTATGGCAATGGCAGGACTTGGTTATCCGGTATCGATTGAGGGTGCGGCAAGGTACTGGTGTAAGGATCTGCTGGTGCAGAGAAGATTGTATCCTGCGATAACAGCTAACACTGTGATAGCCTGGCGCAGAAACATACCGAATTCTCGGGCGGTAAATAAGTTTATCGAAGAAATCAATGCCTTTAAGGCATTGATGATGATTTGATATAGGCATTAGACATAAATAAAATATAGAATTAGAATAGATATGTAAGGTAGCTTATATATCTTTTTTAATATGGAGGTAACAGAAATGGGCAGAAAATTAGTAGCATATTTCAGTGCAAGCGGCACAACGAAGAAAACAGCCGAGACAGTTGCGCAGGCAGGCAAATTTGATTTATATGAAATTACACCTAAAGAAGCATATACCAAGGCTGACTTAAATTGGATGGACAAAAAATCGAGAAGCAGTGTCGAAATGAACGATAAGAAATTCAGACCGGAGATAGTTAAGAAACCAATCAATACTGCGGATTATGATGAGATTATTCTCGGATTCCCTATCTGGTGGTACGTTGCACCGACGATCATCAACACATTCCTTGAATCATATGATTTCGCGGGCAAGAAAATTGTTCTTTTTGCAACATCGGGCGGAAGCGGATTCGGCAATACAGTCAGTGAACTTAAGGCATCTGCACCGGGTGCGGAAATCATTGAGGGCAAGGTTCTGAACGGAATGTCAGCACAGGATATTGCCGCATGGGTAAACACATTATAAAACCGGAGGTTATGTTATATGGAGAAAATAATTCAGACCGCGGGCAGAAATGCACTCTCGGAGTTTGCACCGCAGTTCGCTCACTTTAATGATGATGTCCTTTTTGGCGAGAACTGGAACAATCAGGATATTGATGTCAGGACCCGTAGCATTATAACGGTTGTTGCGCTTATGGCTTCGGGAATCACCGATTCATCACTCGTATATCATCTTCAGAATGCGAAAAATCATGGTGTCACGCAGAAGGAAATTGCCGCGGTGATAACACATGTAGCATTTTATACAGGATGGCCTAAGGGCTGGGCGGTATTCAATCTTGCCAAAGAGGTATGGCAGCCGGGTGAGGGCGATATGCCATACGAAGATGAGGCGATGAGAGCACATGCGAAGTCAATGATATTCCCGATAGGAGAGCCGAACACTGCTTTTGAGAAATATTTTGTGGGAAAAAGTTATCTCGCACCGGTTTCCAAAGAGCAGGTTGGAATTTTTAATGTAACTTTTGAGCCGGGCTGCAGAAATAATTGGCATATCCATCATGCAAAGAGAGGCGGCGGACAGATTCTCGTATGTGTCGGAGGACGCGGATACTATCAGGAAGAGGGTAAGGAAGCCATAGAGATGAAACCGGGCGACTGCATTAACATCCCTGCCGAGGTTAAGCATTGGCACGGTGCCACTCCGACGGAGTGGTTCTCACATCTCGCAGTTGAAGTTCCGGGTGAGGAATGTTCCAACGAGTGGTGTGAACCTGTATCCGACGAAGTATATGGTGTTTTGAAATAGATAGGTCATAGGAGGCTTCTTAATTATTGTGATATAAATCAGTCGAGCGCGATGACGGTATAAGTACAGCTAAGCGTGTCAAGCACTGTGTTATAGTTTTCCTGCTCAAAAGAGTATGTCAGAGAAATGTCATTATTCTTTGCATTATATATTCTGTTATACGTTATCGAATACTGATAAAGCGGTACTTTTGGTTTTGAATTGGGTGCGTAATATTGATAGATGCGTGTGGCGTTTTTGCATGTGGTGTCATCGTACCCATCTTTCATAACGACACATAAATTTCCGTTGTTGTCATTTGAACTTACACCTATCGAGCCGCTTAAGCATACCATATATGTATGTCCCTTTTTCAAAGTGACCTTGTTCTGGGAGCAGGAGACCAGGTCTTTGCTGTTCAGCTTCTGCGTAAAATATGGTGTGACTGCGTAATTTTGAAGAAGACGGTGGCCCGAGATACTGCAGTCAGCAAAAAAATAGCCTGAACATATACCATCTTTGCCGTTCTCACCATTCTGTCCGTCAGCACCGTCAGCGCCTTGAGCTTTTACTCCGGTATCGGAGCCGGCAATCCACCAGTTTCCGTTGTCACCTATAAACGGTGTGTTACCGTCTTTGCCGTCAACACCGTCTATACCGTCTTTTCCATCCTGACCGTTGATGCCGTCTTTGCCGTCGGCACCGTCATTTCCACGCAGTGTTGACATATCATAGAGGTTAAGCCATATTGAGTCCCCGGCATAGCGCCATTGCAGCATATCGTTATCGGCGCGGAATTCAGGAGTTCTGCCATCGGTACCTGTGCTGCCGGAAGGACCGGTAATGTCGGTGAGTGCCACAAGGTTCTGCCATGCGCCATCATCGTAACGCCATTGGATATATGCATCCGTACTGCGTACTTCCACAGTTCTGCCGTCAATGCCATCCTTACCATCGACACCGTCAATGCCGTCTTTGCCATTGATGCCGTCCTTGCCGTCAATGCCATCTTTGCCGTTGGCACCATCCTTGCCGTCGGTACCATCTTTACCGTTGACACCGTCCTTGCCGTCGGTACCATCTTTGCCATTGACACCATCTTTGCCGTTGGCACCATTTATGCCGTCAATGCCATCCTTACCGTTGGTGCCGTTTTTTCCGTCCTGTCCGGCCGGACCGGCAGCTCCTGTAAGTTGTGCAATGTCCACCAAATCATGCCATTCGGTTTCGTTGTCGTATTTCCACTGAATAGCACTCTGACCACACTGTACGGCTACCCGGCGGGATTCCTTCCCGGTAATATTTTTCTTTACAAGTACGATGCAGATTGCGGATAAAGTAATAGATACAAGCAGCAATGTACTAAGAAGTACAATTACAGGTTTTTTCACGCGAAACACCTCCACATATATTATTTTTTGTAATGTTCTATAAACAGGCTGACGCCTTGTTTTAATACCTCCATCTGTGTTTTCAGATAGTATTCGTCCTCAAACATGGCATAATGTACGCATGCGCGGACGAATATAAATATTAACGGCGTTATGGTTGTGTACGGTATACCTATTTTGGGCTCAAGCAGTTTGGCATACTCGGTGTATCGTTCATTTACGCCTTCAAAAAATTTCTTGCCATGTTCGATATATTTGGGCAGTGTATATACCTGGTACATAAGCCGGTATTTGCTGCCGTGTTTTTTGGCCGTCCAATAAGGCACTTCTTCGATAAAACGCATTACATCTTTCGGATCCGTTGGTGCTTTTTTCATAAAGTCATCTTCGACTTTTGACATACAATATGCTGTGGATTCAATGATAAGTTCGTCAAGATTCTTGAAATATGAATATAAATTTGCTTTGGTGCAGCCGCATGCATCTGCCAGGGCTTTAATTCCTGTGCCTGTAAGTCCGTTTTCTGCGTAACATTCAAAACATTTCTCCATAATTTCATTTTTGCGTTCGATGTGCTGTTGCTCTGTTGTCTTCATGTTGTATCCTCCTATGGTGACTGACCGTTTGTTTATTATTAGTATAACATAGTATTGTAAGAAAAGCAAGGTATGATTGGGAAATTTGATTGCAATCAGAAGGTGAAAGAATGCACCCGAAGTTCGGGCCGCTCCCGGTCGCAGGAACCAAAAAGAGAATGTGAATAATTGATATGCGCGTTTGCGTTATATTGGATAATTTCAGGCTTAGTGTAATGTATTCAAGGTCTTTTAATGCTTTAATTGATACCATTTCAAGGCTAAAATCTACCAAATCACACTTTTTTGCATTTTTGGGGGAATTTGGTGCCAATTTGGCAGGTCTCACATTGTAATATGTGAAAATTCATGTATCTTTTAGCATATTTATTCTCATATATTATCATAAATAAGTGCCCTATATAGCAATTAATTATCACCAAATTGCAGATTATTGCCAAAGAAGTGTGAAATAATCATATTATACACCACAATATTGCTTTTTCGGTGTCACATTTTACTACTAAACGGAGGTCCCCCGGGCCTCCTGCGGTCTGCGCTCCGGTCGCAGGAACCAAAAAAGCCACCTCAAAGAGGTGGCTGTAATAAGTCGATGCGACAGGATTCGAACCTGCGACCTCTGCGTCCCGAACGCAGCGCTCTACCAAACTGAGCCACGCATCGTCAATCAACGATAGATATCATATCACAACTCAGTTGGGATTTCAAGACCTAATTTGTGGGTGGATGCTAATTCCGGAAATATTCCGAATGACAGAGTGCGATTTATGACACGTATTGAGTATCAGATATTCTAATTCTATCACTTTTTTGAGGAGAATGGCTAATATGGTGTGAATTTTGATGATGAATTATTTAAAATAAGACACTTTTATCCTGAAACAGGTCTAATAATTGATATATTTGGGCGGAAACATACTGATTTAGAGCAGGATTTTCACACCAAATCGCCGAAAATGATAAAAAAGATGCGAAAAGTATAGCATACTATATCGAAATCACTCATCGAATTAGATAACAGACACAACAATCGGAACGAAATATAACTGACTACACCAAAATCGCGGCCGGGATTATCACAAAAGGCAATAAATCAGCCGCGCCGCGTCTACATTATCACAAAAGATATCTGCCACAGCTAATCTATGCAGATAGTCACAGATTTCCACAAATTTCCACTTTGCTACACTATATTCAGAAGCTTCATGCCGTTTTCGTATGCAAAAGCATTCTGCAATGTTTCGACGGCGATGGCCTGCATGGCTTCTTTGGTGAAAAAACCCATGTGGGAGGTTATCAGAACGTTTGGAAATGTGCACAGCCGCGAAAGAATATCATCCTGGATTATTTTGTTGGAGACATCCTCGTAGAAAAGGCCATCCTCTTCCTCGTAGACATCAAGGGCAACAGCCCCTATATGACCTTCCTTCAGTCCGTCAATCAGGGCGGCCGAATCGATGAGAGAGCCGCGGGAAGTGTTGGAAATTATGACACCCTGCTTCATTTTGCGGATTGAAAGTTCGTTTATCAGGTGGTATGTGTCAGCTGTTAAAGGGCAGTGGAGTGAGATGACATCGGACTTTTCAAAAAGTTCGTCAAGGGTGACATAAATTGCGTCAAGGTTTTCATTGGGATACAAATCATAAGCAAGAACCTTCATATGAAAACCGTTGAAAATGTCAATCATGCACTGACCTATTTTGCCGGTGCCGATAACACCTGCGGTTTTGCCGTTGAGATCCTGACCCATGAGACCATTGATACTCATATTAAAATCGCGGGTGCGTGTATAAGCGCGGTGAAGCTTGCGGTTCACCGTCAGAATGGAAGCCATGGAAAATTCGGCGACGGCAGCGGGAGAGTAACTTGGAACACGCAGAACCGTGATGCCGAGAGCTCTTGTGGCATCAAGATTTACGTTGTTAAAACCAGCGCAGCGCAGAAGAATAAGTTTGATACCGAGAGAAGCCAGTGCCTCGGCAATTTGTTCAGTTACATTGTCATTTACAAAAATACAGACTGCATCGAAGCCACTTGCGAGGATAACGGTGTCCGGCATCAGTGAAGATTCAATAAAATGAATTTTCATGCCATACTCCTTGCTGAGTGGTTCAAACCACAGTCTGTCATAAGGTTTGGTATTGAAAAAAGCGATATTCATGATAGTACTCCTTGTAATATTTCAATAGAATTATTACCATATCGGGAGCAGATTATCCATTTATTTCATATGCGCTTCAATCCAGGCCAAAATATCATTGTATACAACATCACGGTCCTTCTCGTTAAGGATTTCATGACGCATGTCAGGGTAAAGCTTTAAGGTAACATCAGTGATGCCAAGTTTCTTATACTGCGTGTACACAGCAGACGGACCCTTGCCGTAATTGCCGACAGGGTCTTCACATCCTGCGGTCACGAGAATCGGCAGGTCATGCGGAATCGAAGTAAGATTACGCTCCTTGCATACGAATTTAAGAAGCTTGAAAAGCGTTCTGTAACCGTTAAGTGAGAAAGTAAAAGTACAATATGGGTCATCACGGTATTTATCGATTATGTCGCGGTCGCGTGAAAGCCAGTCGCTTGGGGATTCTGCGTCGGGGATGCGCTTGTTGTAACTGCCGAATGCAAGCTTGTCAATAAAAGCACTCTTGTAGCGGTCTCCGCGGAAAAGTCTCAAAAAATTCGTGAGAAAAATACCGAAGCCGGTAACAAATGAAGGCATTACGCCGGTTCCCATGACGATTGCCCCGTCGATGCCGGTGCCGTACATTGTAAGGTATTTGCGGAAGATGAAAGAACCCATACTGTGACCAAGTATATAATAAGGCACACCTGGATGGGCTTCCTGGGTTATTTTCTTGAGACGGTGAACGTCGCGGACAAGAATTGTCTCGGCATCGTGCTCGGCAAAATACCCAAGGTCCTTCTCTGTTGCAGCGGTGAGTCCGTGGCCTAGGTGGTCTTCGCCGACCACAAGGAAACCGTGACCTGCCATAAATGATGCAAAATCATCATATCGGTCCATATACTCCTCCATACCGTGGACGATTTGAAAAATTGCACGAATATTGCCATCATCAGGTGACCATGAATAGGCATGGCAAGTATTTATGCCGTCTCTCGACGGGAAACCGAATTCTTTTCTTATTGCCATATAAATTACCTCCGGAATAATAGTATACACATATTTTCTCATATTTTACGGATAAAGTAAACCAACAGAGTTAAAAAAACGTTTGAAAGAAGGGGGATAACCGTCTTGATTTTTTATGCGCCGTAGTTTAATATTAATGTATATACACAAATTTCAGGAGGAACCATAATGGTCAGATTAAGTCAGGGCGGTGCATACCTCTTAGGCGGCACGGAGATTGTTGAAGACAATAACGAAGCAGCTGCAGTTCTTGCGGCTAAGCTTGGAAGTGCTCCGGATAAGAAAGAGGCGGCACACAATACTATTGCATATAATATATTAACATCACATAATACATCGGGTAATGATGAAAAGCTTGAGATTAAGTTTGATAAGCTCACATCACACGATATAACATTTGTAGGAATTATTCAGACTGCCAGAGCAAGCGGACTCGAGAAATTCCCAATTCCGTATGTACTTACGAACTGCCATAACAGTCTTTGCGCTGTAGGCGGAACTATTAATGAAGACGACCACATGTTTGGTCTTACATGCGCCAAGAAATACGGTGGAATATATGTTCCTCCTCATCAGGCAGTTATACACCAGTTTGCAAGGGAGATGCTTGCAGAAGGCGGTAAGATGATTCTCGGTTCTGACAGCCATACCCGTTACGGTGCACTCGGA
>ULQD01024194.1_pt1 | contig 15404 bp, 9 predicted proteins | sample 1954121 | NCBI WGS metagenome assembly ULQD01 (sample SAMEA4835646, study PRJEB28245) | human gut metagenome | biome: gut microbiome; material: fecal sample | place: Denmark | collected 2008 | reverse complement strand
GGGTGGAAGCCGATATGGCTACTCCCGAAGGTGCATCGGATATGGCTTTGTATGAAAAGCATCAGAAACTGAAAAAGGACTTGGATCAGACGGTAGAAGAATGGGAGGCCGTTTCTATGGAATTAGAAGAGATGCAGGGAAGTTAATATGTATCATATATATAGAACAAATGAAAGCAAAACATTATTTACCAATGGCTGTATTGGCTCTGGCAGTAGCTGCCGGATGCGACAGTAAAAAGGAAGCCGTCATGACTTCGGGTATAGACTTGACAAATTTGGACACTACGGCTGTTCAAGGAGCTGATTTTTATCAGTATGCTTGTGGCGGATGGATGAAGAAACACCCTCTGACCAATGAATATTCCCGTTTTGGCTCATTCGATATGCTTGCCGAAAATAACCGGGAACAACTGAAAGGATTGATTGTGGATATTGCTGCCGGACAGAATGCGCAAGGTACAATAGGTCAGAAAATAGGGGATATCTATAATCTGGCTATGGATAGTGTGAAACTGAATGCGGATGGAGTAACTCCTATTCAAGCTGATTTGGAAAAGATTGCTTCAGTGAAGGATAAATCGGAAATAGTTCCTTTGATGGCGGAACTGGCTCATAGCGGTGTATTCCCTTATTTCAGTTTCTATGTGGGTGCCGATATCATGGACAGCAAGAGCAATTTGTTTCAATTGTATCAAGGGGGTATCAGTCTGGGTGAAAGAGAATATTATTTGGACAATGATGATGTGACTACCAATATCCGTAATAAGTATAAAGAACATATTGTAAAGATGTTCCAATTGGCTGGTTTTGATGAGGCTGCCGCTAAAAAGAAAATGGAGGCTGTAATGGATATCGAAACCCGTATTGCGAAAGCTTCTTTCAGTGCGGTGGAACAGCGTAACCCTGCGGCCAATTATCATAAAATGTCTTTGGATGAATTAAAGAAAGAGATTCCGGGCATTGACTGGGATGCTTTCTTGAATGGTATAGGCGTGAAAGGGGTGACTGAACTGAGTGTTTCTCAAGTGGAGCCGATTAAAGAGGTTGAGAAAATTATCAATAGCTTGCCGGTTGAAAATCAGATCGCTTATATGCAATGGAATCTGATAGACAGGGCTGCCGGTTACTTGAGTGATGATTTGGTAGCACAAAACTTTGATTTTTATGGAAAAACACTATCCGGTAAACAGGCTAACCAACCTCGTTGGAAGCGTGCCGTAAGTACTGTGAATGGGGTACTGGGTGAAGCGGTAGGTCAGATGTATGTGGAGAAATATTTTCCGGCAGCCGCAAAAGAACGTATGGTGCAGTTGGTAAAGAATCTGCAGACCGCATTGGGAGAACGTATCCGGAATTTGGAATGGATGGGTGACAGCACAAAGATTAAAGCTATTGAGAAGTTGAATTCTTTTTATGTAAAGGTAGGCTATCCTGATAAGTGGAGGGATTATACCGGTTTGAATATTGAAAAAGATTCTTATTGGGCCAATGTGAAGCGTGCTACAGAATTCGAACTGGATTATATGTTGTCCAAGGCAGGCAAGCCGGTTGACAGAGATGAATGGGGAATGACTCCGCAGACTGTCAATGCATATTATAATCCGACCACGAATGAGATTTGTTTTCCGGCAGGTATTCTTCAATATCCGTTTTTTGACATGAATGCTGATGATGCATTTAATTATGGAGCTATTGGCGTGGTTATCGGTCATGAAATGACTCATGGATTCGATGATCAGGGACGTCAGTTCGATAAGGATGGTAATTTGAAAGATTGGTGGACAGCCGAAGATGCCAAACGTTTTGAAGAACGTGCTCAGGTAATGGTGAATTTCTTTGATAGCATTCAGGTTTTGCCGGGACTCAATGCCAACGGTTCTTTGACTTTAGGTGAGAATATAGCCGACCATGGTGGTTTGCAGGTTTCTTTCCAAGCGTTCAAGAATGCGACAAAAGATGCTCCGCTACCAGTAGAAGACGGATTTACTCCGGAACAGCGCTTCTTCTTGTCATACGCCGGAGTGTGGGCTGGCAATATCCGCGACGAGCAGATTCGTTTGCAAACAAAGTCTGATCCACATTCATTGGGCAGATGGCGTGTGAACGGAGCACTCCCTCAAATTGGTGCATGGTATGATGCTTTTGGCATTAAAGAGGGGGATCCTATGTATTTGGCTCCTGAAAAACGTGTCTCTATTTGGTAAGCTTTATACATAAAAGATAATAAAAAGCATGGTAATTGCTGATAATTTGGCATTTACCATGCTTTCTTTTTGGAATTTACATGATAAACACCTATTTTTGTGCCCGATGAAACGGAGACGATATATAGCATGGGTATTAATGTTGGTCAGCATAATCATGTTGACTGCATCTGTTCTGCCTCATCATCATCACCGGGAAATCCTTTGCTTGCAGCATGATATGACTTTGTGCGGCTGTCAATGTTCTGTACAGCATCAGCAGCATAATAGTTCCGATGAGAATCATACATGTAATGCCGGATGCGTGACCAAGTTTAAAAGTGTAACTCCGGATCGGGCTCAGGACAGTGTTTCTCCTGATTATTCGTTTTGTTTGTTGCTATATACGGTAACGGATGTATTGGCGCTTTCATTGCAGTTGACAGAACACAACACATTACCTTATAATTACTATTTAGAAAAACTGCATTCTACGTGTCTTCCCCACGTAAAAGGGTTGCGTGCTCCTCCTTGCGATGTTCTTGCTTAACAGATAGAAAGTTTATCTTTTTATCCGCAACTTTGTTGCATTTTCTTTACGCTAATTTTGTATTTAATAAAAAAGTAAGAACAAATTATATCATCATGAAGAAACTTATCTTTATGGGAGTCTTGGGATTATTTCTTTTAGGCTCTTGCAACAGTAAATCGGAACATGACCATGAGGGGCATAGTCATGAAACGGAAAAAGCACATAATCATGATTATGAAGGCCATGATCACGAGCATGAGGAACACGATCATGCGAATGAAGGACATAACCACGAGGCAGAGATGGCAGCCGGACATTCCGATGAGATAATCCTGGCTCCGGAAAAAGCGAAAGCAGCTGGAGTAGAATCGGAAATAATCCAGCCTAAATCATTCCGTCAGGTAATAACGACCAGCGGACAGGTACAGGCGGCACAAGGTGATGAAAGCGTAGTAGTTGCCAATGTAGCCGGTGTGGTTTCTTTCCGCCATCCGGTAACGGACGGTATGAGTGTGAGCAAGGGGGCTCCCATTCTGAATATCTCTGCTGAGAATATGCCGGACGGAGACCCTGTAAAACGTACCCGTATCGCATATGAAACCGCCAAAAAAGAATATGAACGTGCCGCCAAGTTGGTAAAAAGTCAGATAATATCACAGAAAGATTTCAATGCCATTAAGGAGAGTTATGAAAATGCATTATTGGCATACGAGGCTATTTCAAAGAACCAGACCAAGACAGGTGTGTCCGTTACAGCTCCTTTAGGTGGCTATATCAAGAATTGTCTGGTGAAGGAAGGTGATTATGTGTCGGTAGGCCAGCCTTTGGTGAGTATCACTCAGAACCGTCGTCTGTTCCTTCGTGCAGATGTTTCCGAGAAATATTATGGTTATCTGCATAGCATCCAGTCGGCAAACTTCAAGACTCCATACGATAATAAGGTATATGAGTTGGGTGAGTTGAAAGGGCATCTGCTTTCTTATGGTAAAGCATCCGGTGGTACTTCTTTCTATGTACCTGTTACTTTCGAATTTGATAATCGGGGAGATGTGATTCCCGGTTCGTATGTGGAGGTGTATCTGCTCTCGTCGGAAATGCCCGATGTGCTGGCCTTACCTGTTACAGCATTGACCGAAGAACAGGGCTTGTATTTTATTTATCTGCAATTGGATGAAGAAGGGTATAAGAAACAGGAAGTGACTTTGGGGGCTAGTGACGGAAAGGAAGTTCAGATTCTTACGGGGTTAAAAGCCGGTGACCGTGTGGTAACAAAAGGAGCCTATCAGGTGAAATTAGCATCGGCCAGCAATGCGATTCCGGCTCATAGTCATGAACATTAATCAAGCCGCCCTATGCTAAATAAAATTATACATTTTTCCCTTCAAAACCGTATATTGGTTCTGGTGGCGTCGGTTTTGCTGCTTATTGGCGGTACTTACACGGCTTTTCATACGGAAGTCGATGTGTTCCCCGATTTGAATGCGCCGACTGTAGTGATTATGACTGAAGCGAATGGTATGGCTGCCGAAGAGGTGGAACAATTGGTAACCTTCCCTGTAGAAACTGCTGTGAATGGTGCGACCAATGTGCGCCGGGTGCGTTCATCTTCCACCAATGGCTTTTCCGTTGTGTGGGTGGAATTTGAATGGGATACTGATATCTATCTGGCCCGTCAGATTGTTAGTGAGAAATTGTCCTTGGTCAGCGAGGAATTGCCCGAGAATGTAGGTAAACCTACCATGGGACCTCAATCCTCTATTTTAGGTGAATTGCTGATTATCGGTCTGACTTCGGATACTACTTCCATGCTCGATCTCCGTACACTGGCAGACTGGACTATCCGTCCGCGCCTGCTTTCTACGGGAGGTGTGGCACAGGTTGCCGTGCTAGGAGGTGATATCAAGGAATATCAGGTGTTGCTTGACCCTGCCCGCATGAAACATTACAATGTTACGTTGGCAGAGGTGATGAACGTTACCCGTAACATGAATCAGAATGCCAATGGCGGAGTGATTTATGAATATGGAAACGAATATATTGTTCGTGGGGTGCTTTCCAGCCATGATGTGGCTCAGTTGTCACGTTCCGTTATTAAGACGGTGGAAGGGGTGCCCGTTACATTGGAGGATATTGCCGATGTGAAGATCGGTTCGCAGGAACCAAAACTAGGTACTGCTTCGGAGAGAGGAAAACCTGCCGTACTGCTGACCGTTACCAAACAACCCAAGACTGGGACTATTGAACTGACAGAGCAATTAGAAGCCGCATTGAAGGATTTGCAGAAGAATCTTCCGGCTGATGTGCACGTTTCTACAGATATTTTCCGTCAGAGCCGTTTTATTGAAAGTTCTATCGGCAATGTGAAGGATTCGTTGTATGAAGGTGCTATTTTTGTGGTGATTGTTCTCTTCCTGTTCCTTGCCAATGTACGTACCACGGTTATTTCATTGGTAACTCTTCCGTTGTCATTGATTGTTTCTATATTGACTCTTCACTATATGGGGCTCACCATCAATACCATGAGTTTGGGTGGTATGGCTATTGCCATTGGTTCGTTGGTGGATGATGCTATTGTGGATGTGGAAAATGTATGGAAACATCTGCGCGAGAACCGCTTGTTGCCCGAAGGGGAACGTAAAAGCGTGATTGAAGTCGTGTTCAATGCTTCGAAAGAAGTGCGTATGCCTATCTTGAACTCTACCTTGATTATTGTAGTCAGCTTTGTTCCTTTGTTCTTCCTGACAGGAATGGAAGGTCGTATGCTGGTTCCGCTGGGCATTGCCTTTATTGTGGCGTTGTTTGCTTCTACGGTAGTGGCTTTGACACTGACTCCGGTACTGTGCAGCTATCTGTTAGGTAATAATAAAAGTAAAGGATTACCCAAAGAGGCATTTGTAGCCGTATGGATGAAAAAGCATTACCGCAATACCTTGTTATGGTCCTTGAATCATAAATCCGTAGTATTGGGTTTTACAGGTGGACTGTTTGCGGTGACATTGGTTATGTTTTTTGCATTAGGACGTAGTTTTCTGCCATCTTTCAATGAAGGTTCGTTCACCATTAATATCAGTTCATTGCCGGGAATTTCTTTGGCAGAATCGGACAAAATGGGACACCGTGCGGAAGAGTTGCTGATGTCTATTCCCGAAATACAGACTGTAGCCCGTAAAACGGGACGTGCCGAACTGGATGAGCATGCACTAGGGGTTAACGTGAGTGAAATTGAGGCTCCGTTTGAATTGAAAGACCGTTCCCGTCAGGAACTGGTAGCCGATGTGCGTGCCAAGTTATCTACCATTACCGGTGCGAATATCGAAATAGGCCAGCCTATCAGCCACCGCATCGATGCTATGCTTTCGGGTACCAAGGCCAACATTGCCATCAAACTGTTTGGTAACGATTTGAACAAGATGTTTGCCATCGGTAATCAGATAAAGGATGCTATCAGTAGCGTGGAGGGTATTGCCGACTTGAATGTGGAACAACAAATCGAACGTCCGCAGCTCAAGATTGTTCCCAAACGCGAGATGCTTGCCAAATTCGGTATTTCCTTGCCGGACTTTGCCGAATTTGTATCTGTAAACATGGCGGGTGAAGTTGTTTCGCAGGTATATGAAGAAGGCAAAGCGTTTAATCTTATTGTCCGTACCAAGGACGAGGTGCGTGATGAGATGGAGAAAGTGCGTAACCTGATGATTGATACCGGTGACGGTCAGAAAATCCCTGTCAACTATGTAGCCGATGTGATTTCTGCCATGGGACCGAATACCATCAGCCGTGAGAACGTGAAGCGTAAGATTGTGATTTCAGCCAATACCAGCGGCCGTGATTTGCGCAGCGTGGTGAATGATATACAGGAACGGATTGATGCGCAAATCAAGCTTCCCGAAGGATATCATGTGGAATATGGCGGTCAGTTTGAAAGCGAGCAGGCGGCCAGCCGTACGCTGATGCTTACTTCGTTTATGAGTATCGTGGTTATCTTCCTGTTGCTTTACACCCAGTTTAAGAATGCAGCCCAAAGTGGAGTCATTTTGTTGAATTTACCTTTGGCGTTGATTGGAGGGGTATTTGCATTGATGATAACAACGGGTGAGATAAGCATTCCGGCTATTATCGGCTTTATCTCGTTGTTTGGTATTGCTACCCGTAATGGTATGTTGTTGATAAGTCATTACAATACGTTGCGCGAAGAAGGTATGGATTTGAAAGAAAGCATTCTTCACGGTTCGTTAGACCGTTTGAACCCTATCCTGATGACTGCATTGTCTTCCGCGTTGGCTTTGATACCTTTGGCGTTCCGTGGCGATTTGCCGGGTAATGAGATACAAAGTCCGATGGCGAAAGTTATTCTGGGAGGTCTTTTGACATCGACTTTCTTGAACGCTTTCATTATTCCGATTGTTTATGAACTGATGAATCGAAAGAAGAAATAATAGAAATATATGAAACGAATCTTATTTATAATAGCCTTCTGCTCTCCCTTGCTGGCGCAGGCCCAGAGTATTGAGCACATTTTGAAAAGCATCGAGCAGAATAATAAAGAGCTCAAGGCGCAGAAACATGCAGCCGATGCAACCAAGATGGAAAACCGGACAAACAACAACTTGCCTGACCCTACAGTGAGCTACAGTTCTTTTTACAGTAATGGTGCCGAAGGGGGGCACGGTACGGAACTTGTCGCTTCACAAGGTTTTGATTTCCCTACTCAGTATATTGTCCGCAATCGGCAGGCTACTTTGCAGAACGAAGCGGTGGACAAGCAACAACAGGCTGCTCGCCGAGATATTCTGCTGAATGCGAAGAATCTCTGTCTAGACCTTATTCTGTTGAATCAGGAAAAAACATTGATGGATATCCGTATGAAAAATGCAGATGAATTACAGGCACTTTATGAAAAACGTCTGACTACCGGTGATGCGAACATATTGGAAGTCAATAAAATCAAAATGGAACGTATGAATGTGCAGACGGAAGTTGCCCAAAACAGCGCAGCCCACCGCACTGCCTTGCAATCTCTGCTTGCCATGAACGGCAACATGCCTTTAGAATTTGCTGAAACCACATACCCTGCCATACAGGAAATCAATGATTACAATGTCATGCGGGATGAAGTGATGGCATCAGACCTTGACTTGCAGGCCGCCGTCGCCACTGCCCGTGCCGCCGAGAAGCAGGTTTCGGTAGACCGTCAAGGATGGTTGCCGAAACTGGAAGCCGGTTTTCGCCGTAATACGGATGATGCGGTTTCGATGAATGGTTTTGTGGTAGGGGGCTCCTTGCCTTTGTTTCAGAATCGTAAAAAGGTAAAGATAGCCAAGGCACAGGCTATCAGCGCACAATTGATGCAAGAAAATGCTAAAGATCAGGTTGAAGCTTCTCTGATGTCTCTCTTCAATGAGATGCAGCAGTTGAAGGATGCCATGAATGCGTATGATGTTCCTTTGATGTACCGTTCGCTGGATTTATTGAAGCAAGCATTGACCGAGGGACAAATTTCATTGATTGAATATTTTGTGGAAACGGAAAATATTTATAAGAATCTCCAGGCGTATATGCAGATTGAGAATCAATACCAGAAGGTGATGGCGAACATTTACAAGAATAATCTGTAAAGCTGACAGTCTGTTCTTTTAACGCAGGTAGGGTAAAAACGGATGGCAGGATGGTACGGATAGTCAACAAACTATATCCGTGTTATCCTGCTTTTTCATTTAAAAAAGCATACTGTCGCTGTCAAAAATGTACCGAAGCGGATTGTGTTTTTTTTGTCCGTAATCTTCCGGCTGATCAATGTTGCCGATAAGGTTTCTATTTCCTCCAGTCTCACATTATATCCGTCCGCCAGATGGTCTGTCAGCTGGTTTCCCAGGTTGGCTGAATCGTCCTATGATGATACTCTCCTTAAAGCCGAAGTACTTTGGCTAGAAATTCGAAGAATGCCGGTTACGTCCTTTTTTTGATTCTTAATAAAAGCTGGAAACGATTGTCGTTCAGAATGGCATAAAAAAATGTGCCGGAAGAATTGGGCTACCTTTTATGACAGAGTGACTTCCGACACATTTTTTCTTGTTTATTTCTATTTATTTCTTTTTTTTCTTGGCTTCTTTCGCCCATTCTTTCGCTCCCTGCTCTTTCAGTTTCGCGGTGAAAGCCTTTGCTTTTTCCATGCTTGCGTTTTCGTCTTCGGGTGAAGCGTATGCATGTTTGTAACCTTTGGTCACGTTCCATTCACCTCGTGTGAAGTCCGGGAAGGCTACTGCCGCACAGCCGTTGTCCATAGAGATAGCTCCCAGTTCGGCCAGACAGCACCATTCGGCCAAGTCATATACATCCATGTCCAAAGGCAGTCCGTTTTGCAGACAATATACCAGACGGCTATCCATGATGAAGTCCATACCACCGTGGCCGCCGACTTCTTTTGCCATTTCACCATATTTCTTTAAAATAGGATGCTGGTATTTCTCAATAAGCGCTTCCATTTCTGCCTGGGGTAAGAATCCGTGAGAGTTCAAATCGTCTACTTTGGGTTGCACGCCCGATGCGGTCAGTTGTGCTGCATCCAAAGCATATCCTTCAACGGGATATTTATTGGCAAACCCTTTGCTTCCTGTCAGTTGGTACAAGCGGTTGTAAGGTTGGGGAGTCATTACATTATGTTGGATTTCAATAACTTTCCCATTTGCTGTGCGAAGCAGGGTGGTGGTATGGTCTCCGTTGCGGAATTCTTTACATTCTTCGCCGGTTCTCTTCTCCACTAAATCTTTACCAACAACAGATTTGGTGTCCATAGCTACTAAAGTGGTTATACGGTCACCACGATGGATATCCAATGCTTGTGCTACAGGACCCAAGCCGTGAGTGGCATATACATCACCCCGGTGTTTCATGTTATAATCTAAACGCCATCCTAGTTTGTCTTCTTTGCCGTTTTTCCAATAATGATCCCAGAACGGGCTTAAATTGTGAATGTAGGCTCCTTGGGCACGGATTATTTCGCCAAATACACCTTGTTGTGCCATATTCAGTGTATTCATCTCAAACCAGTCATAGCAACAGTTCTCAAGAATCATGCAATGCTTGCGGGTTTTTTCACTCAGGTTGATTAAATCCCAGCATTCTTGCAGGTTCATGGCCGAGGGAACTTCAATAGCTACATTTTTACCGTTTTCCAATGCGCATTTTGCTACGGGGAAATGATGCAACCAGTCTGCGGCGATATAAACTAAATCTATGTCTGTACGTTTACATAATTCTTCATATCCCTTTTCTCCGGAATAAATGGCAGCTTTCGGCATAGATGCTTTCTTTAGGATATCCTGACATTTTTCTGCACGAGATGCTTCATAATCACAAAGTGCCACAATTTGTGTGCCGGGAATATAAGTGAAGCGCTCTACGGCTCCGGGACCTCGCATTCCCAATCCGACAAATCCTACGCGGACTACTTCCATTTTCGGGATGGTTAAGCCTAATACACTTTTCTGGCCGGACGGACGTTCAGGAGTGTCAATCACAATGGTTCCTTTGTCCCATTTCCAGGAATCTCCTGAACTTACGGTTTGTGCTGTCGTGGTTTGTGGTAAACACATGCATAGGGTTGTACCCATACATAAGCTTATCATCAATGATTTAAAGGTTCTCATACTTTTTGAATTTAAAGATTAAAATTTAAAAATATAGGTTGTTTCTTGAGTCAACTACTTGAAACTTAATTATATTTCACATTAATAATAAGAATATTTTTTATTTTTGCGCTCAAAGATAATTAATCTTTTTTGATTATGGATATAAGTTCGTCCTCTTTTTTCTGAGAAAAAGGTGAGTTAATAAATAAAATGAAGGAAGGGAAAAAGTGGGATCAAGACAGAAGTTGTGAAGATATGAGTGAAAATCTAAAAATAATCAAGGTTTGTTGATTGAAAACGATCAAGAAAGGAAATAATTTAGTCCAAAAGATCGTTTAGTAAGGAGATTTGGCGGGATTTTTTTAATTTTGCACTTACAACTAATTAACAGATAAGAAAATGCCGTTAAATTTACCCGATAAACTACCTGCTATTGAATTGCTGAAGGAGGAAAATATCTTCGTCATAGACAATTCACGTGCCAGTGCACAGGATATTCGTCCGTTAAAAATCGTGATATTGAATTTGATGCCGTTGAAGATAACGACAGAAACGGATTTGGTACGTTTGCTTTCCAACACTCCCTTGCAGTTGGAAATATCATTTATGAAGTTGAAAAGCCATACATCGAAAAATACGCCGGTGGAACATATGAAAGCATTCTATCATGACTTTGATTTGATGCGTGGCGAGAAATATGACGGGATGATTATTACGGGGGCTCCGGTAGAGCAGATGCCGTATGAGGATGTGAATTATTGGAATGAGATTACTACTATTTTTGATTGGGCGCGTACTCATGTTACCTCAACTCTCTATATTTGTTGGGCGGCCCAAGCCGGGCTTTATCATTTCTATGGAGTTCCCAAATATCCGCTGAAACAAAAAATGTTTGGTATTTTCCGCCATCATATCAATGTACAGGGATTGCCCATATTCCGTGGTTTTGATGATGAGTTTTTTGTACCACATAGCCGTCATACCGAAATACACCGTGAGGATATTCTGAAAGTAAAAGAGTTGGCTTTGATAGCTGAGTCTGATGAGTCTGGGGTTTATATGGCTATGGCTCGTAATGGGCGTGAATTCTTTATTACCGGGCATTCGGAGTATTCTCCTTATACGCTTGATACGGAATATAAGCGTGATTTGGGGAAAGGGTTGCCTATTGAAATGCCTGTAAATTATTATAAGGACGATAATCCGGACAATGCCCCGGTGGTGCGTTGGCGCGGACATGCCAATTTGTTGTTTTCTAATTGGTTGAACTATTATGTATATCAGGAAACCCCGTTTGATATAAACGAGATACGATGATCAGACAACGAAAAATAGAATTATTAGCTCCTGCTAAAAATCTGGAGTGCGGTATTGCAGCTGTTGATCACGGTGCTGATGCCATTTATATTGGTGCTCCCCGTTTCGGAGCACGTGCGGCTGCGGGGAATTCATTGGAGGATATTGCTGAGTTGGTGCGGTACGCTCATGTATATAATGTCCGTATCTATGTGACTGTGAATACGATTCTGAAGGATGAGGAACTGAAAGATACGGAAAAAATGATTTGGGATTTATACCGTGCCGGAGTGGATGCTTTGATAGTGCAGGATATGGGATTGTTGGAATTGAATCTGCCACCTATACCGTTACATGCCAGCACGCAGATGGATAATCGTACTTCTCAAAAAGTAAGATTCCTGGCTGAGGCAGGTTTCCGTCAGGTGGTATTGGCTCGTGAACTTTCTCTTGTTGAAATAGAAAATATCCATCATGCTTGTCCTGATGTGCCTTTGGAGGTATTTGTACATGGTGCTTTGTGTGTAAGCTATAGTGGACAATGTTATGTTAGTCAGGCTTGTTTTGGGCGTAGTGCCAACCGGGGGGAATGTGCCCAGTTCTGTCGCCTTGCTTTTGATATGATAGACGCGGACGGTAAATCTATAGTAAGGAATAAGCATCTATTGTCTCTGAAAGATTTGAATCAGAGCGAAGAGTTGGAGCAATTGCTGGATGCCGGAGCTTCTTCCCTGAAAATAGAGGGACGTTTGAAGGATGTATCTTACGTTAAAAATGTAACAGCTTACTATCGCCAGAAGCTGGATACTATTTTCAAACGTCGTAAAGAGTATATCCGTGCTTCATCGGGAGAAGTGAAATTAGAGTTCAAACCTCAATTGGATAAGAGTTTCAGTCGTGGTTTTACTAATTATTTTCTTTTTGACAGGAATAAGGATATTTTTTCTTTTGATACTCCCAAGTCTTTAGGGGAGGAGATGGGAACAGTGAAGGAAATTCGTGGTAATTATCTTACCGTAGCCGGAATCAAGTCTTTTAATAATGGAGATGGTGTTTGTTTTTTGGATGAGACTGGTAAGTTGCAGGGATTTCGCATAAACCGGGTGGAGAATAATAAATTATTTCCTCAGGAGATGCCTCGGATAAAGCCCCGTACGATACTTTATCGTAATTTTGATCAGGAATTTGAGAGGTTGATGTCGCGTAAATCAGCCGAAAGGAAAATTGCTGTCATTTTAAAATTGGCTGAGAATAATCGGGGCTTTACTCTGTCTCTGACTGATGAAGATGATAACAGTGTCAGTGTGGTGCTGGAAAGGGAGAAGGAACGTGCCCGTACTCTGCAGGAAGATAACTTGCGTACACAACTTGGAAAGTTAGGAAATACTCCATTTGAAGCATCAGATATAGTGATTGACTGGTCGGACAATTGGTTTATTCCGGCTTCTATGCTTGCCGAACTTCGCCGTAAGGGAATAGAGAAACTGCTGGAAGTGCGCCGTATTAACTATCGGCAGGAAATTTACAAGTTGCCTCGAACGCATCATGCTTTTCCTGTGAATGAATTGACTTATTTGGGAAATGTGATGAATGCTGATGCTGTTTCCTTCTATAGGAATCATGGTGTGCAGCGTATTGCTCCGGCTTATGAAAAGGCTCCGGCAGAAGAAGCAGTATTGATGTTTTGCAAGCATTGTTTGCGTTATAGTATGGGATGGTGCCCCTCTTGGCATAAAGTGCGTTCTCCTTATAAGGAACCTTATTATCTGGTTAGCTCGGATAACAGGCGTTTCCGTTTAGAGTTTGATTGTAAGAATTGTCAGATGAAAGTCTATGCTGAAAAGTAAGTACATCGGATTACTGTTTTTGGTATTGGCTATTTTGATGGCTTGCCAATATCCTTCACCTGTTACTTCGAGTGAGGATATGCCGCAAAAGACAAGGGATTCTGTCAATTATTTGGTGGAACGGCATTATACATTAAACAGTAATTTTGAGGTTACTTCAGATTCGCTTATGTTACAGCAACTACCATTGGTTGATGTGCTTCCTGTTTTTAAAGGAGAACGGCTGGTGGTAGCGGAGTTTATGATACAACCTGCTGATAGTGTGGATTCTGTATGGGTGAAGGTCGCACGGGACCAGGAAACAATGGGATGGGTACATGAAAAGGAATTGTTGGAGAAAGTAGTCCCTGTGGATTCAGTGTCACAGTTTATTCATTTTTTCAGTAATTCTCATACCATCGCTTTCTTTATCATATTAGGCTTTTTCGGTATTTGGTATGTTCATAGGGCTATTCGTCGCCAGAAGCTGCAATTAATTTGGTTGAATGATATTGATAGCGTTTTTCCTACAGTTCTTTCTTGGTTGGTAGCTACCGCAGCTACGCTTTATGCTAGTATTCAGCATTTTGTTCCAGGAACTTGGGAGCAGTTTTATTATAATCCTTCTTTGAATCCTTTTAGCTTGCCTTTTATTCTTTCTCTTTTCATGTTTAATATTTGGGGAATTATTCTTGTGGGGTTGGCTACTTTAGATGATTTGTTTCATCAGACACATATTGAAGCTGCATGTTTTTATTTGTTGGGATTGATGTCCTGCTGCATCTTTCTATATTTGTTTTTTACATTTACTACGTACTACTATTTGGGTTATCCATGTTTATTGGTATATGCTGTATGGTCATTTAATCGTATAAAGCACGCTTCTCGGTATAAATTCAGTTGTGGAAATTGCGGGGCGAAGATGAAGAATAAAGGAGTGTGTCCTCATTGCGGCGCTGTCAATGAATAATTTTATAGTTTGCTTCTTTTAACAAAGACTCAAGCAGTTTTCTATAGTAAACAGCATTTTCTCTATGTACATACACTCAAACGAATAGGTTTGTTTTAGGAGCTATTCGCTTCATTTGCAGCAATAATAAAGTTCTTACTTTTCTTAGTGTGACAGAAAATAAATTTGATTTGGTAAATGTGGAAACAGAAAGGGAGTTCTGCGAAGAACCCCCTTTTTATTTTTGCAAGAATGGTTAGAAGTGATAACGTATATCCACCCCCAGTTGTAAAGGTCTGCTTTTTTGTTCGAATCCTCTATGCATGGTTTCAAAATAGAAGGTTGTATAATCCTTGTTGGTTAAATTACGTCCCCATACATCTATCTGTAAAGCTTCTGTCTGCAAAGAAATGCGCCCGTTCAGTGTTCCGTAAAAACTTTGTGAGACATTGTTTTTTTCAGTCCAATAAATTTTTCCTGCTCCGGTATAGCTCATGCCTAAAGTCAGGCTTTGCATCCAATTGCTTTTATCGAAAAAGAAACTATAATTTGCGCCTGCATTCATGGTATGGCGGGGAACAAATGGTACATAATTGCCGCTATAATCAATTTGCTCTTCTGATGATGTAGTACCTCCGTCATATTTTTTGAATGTGGAATGAGTATATCCATAACTTACATTCATATTCAGGTTTTTGTTGATAGATGCCAGAAAGCTGGCCTCTACTCCATAACTTTCGCTACTACCGGCATTGACCATCATTCGTCCCAAGCCACTATTGACAAATTTGGCGATTTGTTGGTCGTGGGTATCCATGTAGAATGCGGCAAGGTCGGTCTTCAGTTTGCCGTTGAACAAACTGAGATGTGATCCCACTTCGTAATTCCAGCTGTACTCGGGCTTGTAGACTGTTGTTTCTTGTACGTTCAATTCTTTTCCGTAGTTGGGCATGTGTTGCTTGATCATTCCTTCTATCATACCTGCCAT
>ULQD01075124.1_pt1 | contig 15506 bp, 9 predicted proteins | sample 1954121 | NCBI WGS metagenome assembly ULQD01 (sample SAMEA4835646, study PRJEB28245) | human gut metagenome | biome: gut microbiome; material: fecal sample | place: Denmark | collected 2008 | reverse complement strand
TTGGTGTGCATCACCTGTGTAGGCACGAGAAACAAGAAACACTTGGAATTTGATGCCCGAAGGCAGGTGCTGTACCCCTTGGTGAGTGGCGTGCTGCTGTTGATATTGTCCGTGTGGCTCTTCGGCTATGCGATGGACACTCGTCTCTATACCCTAAGATTGAACACCATTCTCTATATGGTGACAACCATCATCGGAACGGTATTGGTGCATATCGCCTTGGACAACATCTCGAAGTTCTTGAAGGAAGGACTGATGAAAGACCGTTTCAATTTTGAAAACGAGAGTTTTGAGCAGTGCCAAAAGGAGGAATACAACAAATACAGCGTGAATATACCCATGCGCTACTACTATAAGGGCAAGTTCCGCAAGGGATGGGTGAACATCGTGAACCCATTCCGTGGCACCTGGGTAGTGGGCACACCGGGTAGCGGTAAGACATTCTCCATCATCGAGCCGTTCATTCGACAGCATAGTGCAAAAGGCTTTGCCATGGTCGTTTACGACTACAAGTTCCCTACCTTGGCAACCAAACTGTACTACCACTATAAGAAGAACCAACAGTTGGGCAAACTGCCAGAAGGCTGCAAGTTCAACATCATCAACTTTGTGGACGTGGAATACTCCAAGCGAGTGAATCCGATACAGCAGAAGTATATCAATAACTTGGCAGCAGCGAGTGAGACCGCAGAAACACTGCTAGAATCACTGCAAAAAGGCAAGAAGGAAGGCGGAGGCGGTAGCGACCAGTTCTTCCAGACATCAGCCGTCAACTTCCTCGCCGCCTGTATCTACTTCTTCATCAACTATGGCAAAGAGCCATACGACAAAGACGGCAAGATGCTGATAGCAGAGAAAGTACTAGACCCGAAGACCATGCAGATGAAACCGACCGGAAAGGTGTTTAACCATTCAGGAGAAGAAGTGGAGCCAGCCTATTGGTTGGGCAAGTATAGCGATATGCCTCATATTCTTAGTTTTTTGAACGAAAGTTACCAGACCATCTTCAATGTGCTGGAGACCGACAATGAGGTAGCACCCTTATTGGGACCGTTCCAGACCGCCTTGAAGAACAAGGCGATGGAGCAGTTGGAAGGTATGATTGGTACCCTGCGTGTCTATACCTCACGTCTTGCCACCAAGGAAAGCTATTGGATATTCCACAAGGACGGCGATGACTTCGACCTGAAGGTCAGTGACCCGAAGAATCCGAGCTATCTGCTGATAGCCAATGACCCAGAAATGGAGAGCATCATCGGAGCATTGAATGCCCTAATCCTCAACCGACTGGTGACACGAGTGAACACAGGGCAAGGCAAGAACATCCCTGTGAGCATCATCGTGGACGAGTTGCCTACACTCTACTTCCATAAGATAGACCGACTGATAGGTACAGCCCGAAGCAACAAGGTGAGCGTAGCCTTGGGATTCCAGGAACTGCCACAGTTGGAAGCAGACTACGGGAAGGTGGGTATGCAGAAGATTATCACCACCGTAGGCAATGTGGTGAGCGGTTCTGCACGAAGCAAGGAAACTCTGGAATGGCTATCCTCTGACATTTTTGGAAAGGTGGTACAACTGAAGAAAGGCGTGACCATCGATAGAGACAAGACGAGCATCAACCTGAATGAGAATATGGACAGTCTTGTACCAGCCAGTAAAATCTCGGACATGCCGACTGGATGGATCTGCGGACAGACGGCAAGGGACTTTGTGGCAACCAAGACCGGCATGAATGGCAGTATGAACATACAGGAAAGCGACGAGTTCAAGACCAGTAAGTTCTATTGCAAGACCGATTTTAATATGGCAGACATCAAGAAAGAAGAAAGCGAGTATATGCCACTGCCCAAGTTCTACACCTTCAAGAGCCGTGATGAGCGTGAGCGCATCCTCTATAAAAACTTCGTGCAAGTTGGTGAGGACGTGAAAGCCATGATAGCAGAGATATTCAACAAGAAGAATGCCAAGTGACAAAACAATGAAATCCCCAAAACAAAAACAACGTCCATGATAAAAAAGATAAAGACATACATTCTCCTAACGCTCTTGCTGCTGTGCCAAAGCATCATGGCGCAGAACAAGACACCAACCAACGACAGCCCAAGCCAAGCCGACTTAGACATTTTCGCTTTGCCTCCCTTTGAGCGAGCCGTGCGCTGTATCAAGTATTACGAGGGATGGCACGATATTAAGCGCAATTATCCCTATATCGGATGGGGACATCGGATATTGCCACATGAAAAGTTCAAGAAGAATCTTACTTATCAGCAAGCCGATTCCCTGTTACGCTCCGACCTCACCAACTTATGTGCTATGTTCCGCAAGTATGGAAAGGACTCACTACTCCTTGCCGTACTTGCCTACAATGTCGGACCCTATAAGATTTTAGGGAACAGACGATTTCCGAAGAGCCGTCTCTTACACATGATAGAGCAAGGGAGAAGAGATATCAGACAAGAATATCTGGAGTTTTGCAGATACCAAAGGCGCAAGATGGCCTCTATACGCAGGAGAAGGCAAACAGAACTGCTATTATTATATCAGACACATATTGCAAGAAAGTGACATTTCTGGTAATAATTCATGTTTTTTATATTGAAACATAAATAACCATCATTTGTTGGACGAAAAATTGCAAAATCTTTCCCAAAGGAAAAAGGATCTTCTTAAATTCTAGTACATTTAAGTATATTAATCTGAGGAGATATTTATCACTATACGTAAAATAGAGTTCTGGAGCCTATCAAATGGTGCTTATTATTGATAAGGGAAAGACTTTGTTCTAAAATTTGAGAATATCCAACTGATAACTAAGAAAGAATAAACGCAATTCACTATAAAAAACTTATACCAATGTCACCAAGCACTTTATAGAGTTCCGCAATCAACAATCAAAAAGACCTCGATTTCTCCAAATGATAACTGGCATGATGGAAATATAGGTGTTTTGTACCTAACACCTATATTCCATCCGCACACTCTACTACAAGGAAGCAGAAATAGCAAGTTCAGATTTTGCAAAATTATACACCATGTTGCATGTCTGGCAAGGCCTCTTTGCTCATTAATACGTTCGTACATAATGTCGATCACATAAAAGTTTTTAAGGAATAATAGAATACTTTGCCATACTGATTGGATTAGTATATACTCAAATGTTTCTAATGAGAGATGTCTATGGATGTTACATTAGTTTTTGACCTTGCAAATGTAAAAATACCATAAACAAATAAAATATATCTAATTTTATAACGACCGTTATAATTTAATTGCTATCTTTGCACAAAAAATGAATATTTCATGATAGAACTAATATCAGGATATTCTTTTCAAATATTAAAATTCTTTACAAAATGAAAGAGCCTTTAGAATATTACAAGAGCAAACTTTGCAGGAATAAAGTATATATAAAGCGAACAGAACAAAGAAGTTCTATGTTCTTTTGTGGCAAATTAATTTTCTTTGCCATAGCTATATTGTGCCTATGCATTTGGTGGTTTGAAACGAAGTCGGTAATAATGATTGGCAGTACTTTCTGCTTCTTACTGATATACTTCTTTATGGTGTATCTAGATAACAACGAAATTAACAAAAAAGAAAAACTCGTTCGCATTAATAAGGTTATAGAGAGGGAAGTATGTAATCTTAGAGGTCAATATACTGGACATGACGGCAAAGAGTACATGTCAAGTACACATCCTTTTACATATGACATTGACATATTTGGCAAGAACTCATTGTATCAAAGTATTAATAGAACTGTAACTTGTGATGGAGCAAACAAACTATCAGAAGTTCTATCGCATACAGGTTTAGGAAAAGAAACAATTTTAATGCGACAGGCCGCTGTTCGTGAATTAGAAGCACTATCTGATTATCGGATAGAGCATATTTCGTGTTCACATATATCGACACCTTTTAGAGAACTCTTGACAAAAACAATGCCATCGTCTCTCAATGTTTTGCCTCTAAAAATACTATTGGCTTTTTCATGGTCAGTTTCGGTTGCAAACATTATTTTCCTTTTAATTTGTTGCTTAGCAAGCCTATCCATTACCATACCTGTATTAGTTATGGCTGGAATTATTTTCTTTAACGGCTCAATAAGTCTCTTTTATTTTCATAAAGGAAACCGTGTCATACAAAAATTGAAATTTTTAATATCTCTTTGTGAAAGTTATTCGCCAATTATCTCATTGAATAGAAAAGAAATATTTAAAAGTCAGATTCTATGTGATATACAAGAAAAAAATATATTTCATTCAAGACATATCCGAAAAGCAATAAATATGAATGAACTGCTGAACTTTAGAAATAATTTCATATTATGGTTTTTGTCAAACGCTACAGTCATGATAGATTTATTAGTATTGAACAAATTTGTAAAATGGGAAAGGTCTGCAATTACTGATTTACAAATCTTATTAGAAAACATAGGGCAATTAGATGCCTTTATTAGTTTAGCAACATTCAATTTCAATCACCCTAGAGCAACTGTCCCTTCTATTATGAAAAGCGGTTTAAAAGGAGTAGATGTATATCATCCTTTAATGAAATCCAACAATGCTATAGGAAATGATTATACCCAAGAAGAGTCTGTCATATCTATAATTACAGGAGCCAACATGTCAGGGAAAAGTACGTTTCTTAGAGCACTTGCTTTAAATATTGTATTGGGAAATGCAGGATGCAAAGTTTGTGCAGATTCGTTTGGTTTTAATCCAAACTTGAAATTATTTACAAGTATGAGAACGCAAGATGACATTTCAAATGGCAAGTCATATTTTAATGCTGAAATAGATAGGCTAAGTAACGCAATAGACTATTGTGTGCAGAATCCTCATACTTTGTTGATTTTGGATGAAGTTCTAAAAGGAACGAACTCGGAAGACAAATTGAAAGGTTCTATAGAATTATTAGAATATTTTTCTGGTCAGCAAATAATGGCAATTATTGCCACACACGACTTAGGTGTTACAAAATTAGAAAACATTTATGGTGTAGATAAATATGTCAATTTTTGTTTTGAAATCGAACTGACCTCTCCTATTCATTATACATATAAAATGAATCGAGGAATATGTAGGAACAAAAATGCATCGTATATTTTAAATAAGATGTTAAACTCTAAAATTAAAAGAAAATGAAAACAATAGTATTAAACACTTTTTCTTCTTTCGCAACCTTTCCTATGTTTAACCCTGCCTATATTAAAGGGTTACTATGTCGTGAAGGTATTGATAATATTCACATTGATGTAAACCAAATAACATGGAACTCTTTGTTAGAAGAGGAATTTCTAGCCAAGCTATCTTTTAACGAGGCAGTATTGGATCCTTCATTTCCTTATTCTATTATCTCATCAAATAAGGAATTTGAACTAACCAAAGCAAAAGTCTTACGTAGAATATCAAAGGCTAAGTTTCTGTTGCGTTCATCCTCTTCTATTATATTTCGAAATCTCCTATGGGCTCAGCGTGTTATTTTTAGAGCGTTGAATCTAATATATTGCCACTATGGAACATTCTTTATGACAAACATTCCTTATTGGGCTAAAGTCGGGTTTGATTTTAATGATATTAGTCAGATTTACGATATAGCTACAGATAAGACCAGTAATCCTCTTATTTGTATATTTGAAGAAAAAATGTTACCTGCCATAATAAAAGAATCGCCCAAAATCATACTAGTTGACATTATGTTTCCATGGGATATAATCCCTGCTTTGACTTTGAATATATTAATAAAAAAATATTTACCATATTGTCATATTAATTATGCAGGATTAGGATTTGATGAGTTTAGTTTTTCCAGAATACAGCACAAGATGAATAACCATAATTTCTTCTTTGGCTTTGATAGCATTTTTATGTACAGAAACGACAATGGCTTGGTACAACTTGTAAAGAATATAACCAATGGACAAAAAGTTGGGGAAATCGACAATTTATACTCTCCTAATTCTTTCGGACACATAAAGCAGGATAAGCTGTTTGATGAAACGGTTATTCCAAATTATGACGATATAGAGTGGAGTAAATACTTCTTTCCAGAAAGAATAGTTATTGATAGATTGTCATATAGATGTTTTTGGGCAAAATGCAATTTTTGTTCTATAAATTCAAATAAAAGAATAAAGCAAATGTCAAGCGTCAAACAACAAATATCTAAAGTTAAGACTCTTCACGAAAAATATGAAGTGTCTAATTTTTGGTTCTTGGATGAAGCATGTCCTATGAAATTAGCTTTAGGCTTTGCAGAAGGAATAAAGCATGAGAATATTGCATGGTCTTTAAGAACCAGATTGGACGACAAACTTACGTTTGAAGTTTTGACCAAACTTAAGGAAGCTGGATTAAAAGAATTATGGATTGGATTAGAACACGTAAATCCCAAAATACTTTCATTAATGAATAAGTCAGATTTTAATTTTGAGTATAAAACTATCGCCCAAAAGGTTTTCGACGATGCTACAGCAAATAACATAGGCTTACATTTTTGTCATATTTTAGGATTCCCGTCAGAAACAGATGAACAAAGACAAGAAGTTGCAGACTTCTACAAAATGACAAAGGACAGCATATGTAAGAAGCCATTTTTTACAACATTCAACATTTTCGGATTAATGTTAGGGAGTCCAATGTTTGAAAGTCGAGAGAAATTTGGAATAATAGAAGCTCTTGATGAAGAATCAAAATTTAATATGATAAAAGTACCCTATAAAACAATTTACAATGATGATACAGGAAATATACAAGTGATTCAACGTCTTTCTGAATGGATTTTCAGATATACTGATATTCTTGTGTGTAAAAAAGAGTTGATACCATTATGGATGTCGATATCTGACACACCATTTGAATTCTTATTAAAAAAATATTATACATATAACCCTTTCTCAAATTATGAATTGGATTGAATATCACAGCATCAAAGAACTCCCCGAAACTATTTGGGCTAAAATTGCAGGAGACAACCCTTGTCTCTCTGCAGATTTTATGGAAATAGTTGAAAATCTACACCCAAAAGATTCATATAATTATGCTGTTTTATACGACAACAAAGAAGTGGTGGGAGTTATTTTTTACTCTATTTTCAATGCGCTTTCATCTACATTAATGAAACTTTCTATAGGCCGCGTTCTTATGACGGGGACATTTGAAACCTATGGAAAGCATTGGTGGTGTAATACTTCATATATATCCGAATGTGATTTTTTTGAAATGTTTTGGCAGTTGATTCGCAAACAAAATGTTTTAGCATTTGTCATAAGAGATTTCGTATGTAATGAGTGCCAAATAAATAAGTTTTTTGGGCTTCATTCTTTTGAACACATAATTCCATATTCCGTATCATGGATAAAACTTAATGATTCATGTATGAATTTGGATGATTTCCTTTGCGAGATGTCAAAGAAACATAGAAATATGTATAAAAAGATCATAAAATCTCGCAATGATCAAAACATTTCTTTTAGAAAAGAATATGACATTAGAAAAAATTTGCATAAATTGTATCCATTGTATATCAATGTCAATAAACGAGCTAAAGAATTCAAAAGTCCGCCTATTCCTTCAAGTTTTTTTACTGGATTGGAGCGCAAATTTGGACATAATTGTTTCTGCATAATAATGTCTGTTGGAAATAAGGATATAGGCTTTGTTCTTATTATACAAGGTACAGATATTATAATTCCATTTTTGATGGGAATTGATTATAAATATAGAGAACTTCATGTATGGCATAATCTAACTATAGAATGTGTAAGATATGCAATTGAGACAAGAATAACAAATATAGATCTTGGCTTAACAAATTTTGAGCTAAAAAAAAGACTCGGAGCAAAAAAAATAAATATAAATATGTTTGCACGATTCAAAAATAATGTAGTGAATAGGTTTTGTAAGTCATTTTTATCAAAATTATTATGAAAATAATATACGGTTGTTATCCATCTATTTTTTCATTGAAAATAGCAAATGGGTTGGTAAAACGAGGCATTCCAATCACACATATGATGTTATCAACTAAAGTTATATGTATAGAGGGACATTCTATACATGGATTGTCTGGACTCGGTTTCCTTTTTAGGCGTTTTGGTTTAAGATACACAATTTTTCAAATATTCTGTAGTGTAGTATTACCCATTGTATATTCCGTTAAAGCTTTTATACATGGTGAACGTTTATACTCGTTTAAGCAACTATGTCTGAAAAATAATATACAGATGATAAAAAGTAGTAACTTTAATGAAGACATCAAACTTATAGAAAAACCAGATATCTTTATTTCTATGTGTTTAGATCAAAAGTTAAACAATTCTTTTTTCAAAAAAATAGGAACATTATGCGTCAATGTACACCCATCGGACATACCTAATTTTGGTGGAGTTGAGCCAATAATTCAATTAAAGTTATCTTCTGAAGAACAGATGGGAATAACGATACATAATATGACAGAACAGTTGGATAATGGAGAAGCCATTATGAGAAGATATGTGTCAGCAAAAAATAAAAGTTATCTTAATTTAATGCAAGATTTTATAGATAATGGTATCTCTATGTTAGGTATTCTACACAATAACAAATGGATAAAAACAAAGTGTTCTCCCATTGAGCAAAAGTACCCATACCGTTCTTGGCCCACACATGAAGAATTGGTGCTTTTTTCAAAGCAAAACAAATATATTAAGTTAACAGATTTGTTTTAGTGACTGATAGTAAAACAAAAATAACTTGGTACAAATATTTGATAAGTTTGGTTCTAATGACCTTGTTCCCCTTAGGTACGACAACTTCACAAAAAATATAAAAAATGTACCAAGTTATTTTTATTACTTTGCTGGACTTATAACCCAAACATATCTTTTAGGTTCTATTTCAATAAAAATCATAATTTTATAAGTTCATATAGATAATCGAAATCCTTCTTCATTTCTCTTAAATCAATACCGCTTAATGAGAACACACCAATAAAAGAGTTCCCTAAGTATATCTTCTCAAAAAGGTGTGCAAGTACAGACGCATTAGCACTTGTACTTATTTCTTTTATTTCTATGGCATGCCGTATCACTTCACACCATATATTATTTTCTATGTCATACCATTTTAAAGCTTCGTCCTTAAAAGATGGGATATTTGACAGTGCGGACATTTCTATATTGCACATAGCTTTATTGATGTTAATAATCCCCATATCATTTAAACTCTGCCGATCTCGCTCTATCATTTCTATAAAATAATTGTAAAAAGAAAGTAAGGATTGTCTATAAGCTGTAGGAACACTTCTCACTGATGATTTATTAAAAATCATAGTCTTTAGCATTTCCAGAAAGAGACCTTCCTTATTTTTAAAATAATAAACCATTGACCCCCTGCTTATATGCGAGGCTTTTTCCAACTCCGAAAATGAAACTTTTTCATATGATTTTTCAGAAAACAATTTAAAAGCATCATTCAATAATTTACTACGTGTAGCTATTCCTTTTTCCATAAAATATTACAATCATTATATATAATGCAAAAGTACAACATTATTTTGAATGGATATTATTTTTTAGATAACATTGCAAAAATCTCATATTTTTTAACTTTTATTTTATATCAATTGCCAGACTTATTTTGTTATGCAACTCATATAAATTCATAATTCAAGTAAGTTGATTACTCGAAGAAATTTGTAATTAATCGAATAGCATGTTCTATAATCAAATGTGGGCATTAGCATAAAGATACAAAACTATAATCCGAATTATATATAATAAAGTTAAATATCTTTATAAGATTTTAATTTAGGGGGGGGGGGGCAAATTTGCTTCATTAAAATTTTTATCATACCTTTGCAATTATAACGGTCATTATAATTTTAATTGCATATGAAATACGTAGTAAATTTAACTGGAAACAGAAATAGTATGGACGGTTCTATACTTGGTAAAGTTGAAGATTTCAAAGTAGAAATGAATCAACATGAGAAAGAGGAGTTGAATAATTACAAGAAACATCCTCACATGAGTGCGTGTGATAGAAAATCCATTGTTCACAATCGTTTTAACAACAGAGATGTAGAACTCATTATGTTTGGAACGAATAGTTATTTGGGAGCGACAATCTTTCCTGAAGCCATCGAAAAAGCCATTGAGGTTACCAAAAAATTCGGAATTGGCTCTGGTGGCGTTCCATTGCTAACAGGAACTTCTATTTATCAAAATGAATTGGAAAATATTATTTCCAAGAAAACTGGTTTTGATGATACAATTTTGTTTTCATCTGGATATACAGCAAATTTAGGAGTCATATCAGGACTAATGCGCCCAAATCATTTGATCATACACGACAAATTAACGCATGCAAGTTTATTAGATGCAACTGTCTTATCTGGTGCCAAGATGGCACGCTTTCGCCATGGGGACATGAAGGGATTAGAAAGACTATTGGCAGCTAATGTTGATAAATACCCCAATGGTATTTTAGTTGTAACTGATGGAGTTTTTAGTATGGATGGCGACATAGCTAATCTTCCAGAGATTATTTCCATTATAAGAAAGTATAATGCATTGTTATTGATTGACGATGCGCATGCCATAGGTGTGATAGGTAAGAATGGTGCAGGAACATTATCTCATTACAACATAAAAGAACGTGAGAATATTATAGTAACAGGAACTCTAAGTAAGGCTATAGGAACTGTAGGAGGATATATTACTGCTTCGCAGGATATTATAGATTATTTACGCATATATGCACGTAGCAATATGTTTTCAACATCGTTGCCACCTTCTGTATGTGCAGGTGCCATAGAAGTTTTTAAAAAGATGGATAGTTCAAACGTCGTTGCGAAACTGAAAGAAAATACTATCTATATGAAACGGGCATTTACAGAAGCAGGATTTAATATTTTAAATACAGAAACACCTATCATACCCCTTATTGTTGGTGATGACATGGCCCTAACATATATGGTAAAGGACGCTTTTGATAGAGGGTATTTTGTAAATGCCATATTTTCTCCAGCAGTTCCTGCAAATTTATCAAGATTCCGAATTAGCGTCATGGCCAGCCATACAAAGGACGATATGGATGGACTTGTAAAGCTAATGATTTCATTGTTTGAAAAATACAAAATTCCTAGATATGTTCAGTAACATTACAACCAAATGGAGTACTACCGTAGATGATATAAATCCAGAAGACTGGATAAGCATATATGGTACAGATATTATAAAAAGCCAGAATTTTTTCAAAGCAAATGAAAATTCTGGCTTTGAAGGGGTTACATTTTATTATCTTCAAGTGTTTGTGAATGCTAAAATCGCAGCCATTGTTCCTTGCTTCAATTACAATATTGATTTGGTAAATCTAACAACATCCTTATTTGTAAAAAAAAGCATTAGACGTATTCGCAAAATTAAGCCCTCTTTCTGCCAACTGTCTACATTTGTTACAGGATCTTACGCTGCAACATGCGAACATTTCATAGAGTTCAGTACTTCATTAAAAGAAAATGAAATCAGAAATGTTTCGTCTGTAATAAAAAACGAAATAACAAAGAAAAGTCTTGAAACGAAAGCAAAACTGATATTCGTTAAAGATGTGAGAGAGCATGACTTACAACATGTCAAAGATGTTCTTTCAACAGATTTTTATTTTTATATTTCATTCCCAACAACAGCTATTCCGATATTGGCCATGCCATATCCTCAGGCTTTGCGTAAAAAGAACAGAAAACGATATAAAAAATTCAAGAAAGACTTTGACGACAACTTCTATTGGACAACGGTAAATGATTTTGGAGGAGAGAAAGCTGTAGAATTTTACAATCTCTATAAAGCTGTATTAAACAAAGCAAAAAATAAATTTGAGTTTTTAAATGCTAAATTCTTTGAATTATTGAAAGAACTCATGGGAGAACACGTCTTTTTATTGACAGCAAAAGATAAAACAACACATGAGATTAGGGTTATGGAGTTAGTCTTTGAAGATGAAGAAAAACTTATACCTTTATATTTAGGAATAAAGTATAAAGCAGATGATACAAAAGTATTATATCTTAACACGATATTCCGTACCGTAAAAGAGGCGGAGAGAAAGAATAAAGCGTATGTAGATTTAGGACAGACAAGTTATTATCCGAAAGTAATGTCCGGTGCACTCGTCGAGAACATTTACTATGGATTTTGGGCAAAAGGAAGCCTAATGAGATTCTTGATAAAAAATGTTTTTGGGAAAGTATTTGTACAACCTCAAATTCCAGAACATGTCTATTTGTCTGAGCACACAGATTCCGCACATAAACTATTGGAGAAATACAATTTTATATTGGAAAATTAAAAGTTGAAAACAATGTGATATATTTGATTTTCCTATAGTTTGTTTTTTATTTTTATAAAAGATCCGTGGTATTTATCTATGCCGCGGATTTTTTATAATGCATATTCCTAACGCTGTAGGATTTTTCATATGGGGTAATGCTTTTTTAAGGTTGTTAGTAAGATTTTCATGCGCAAATTAAACAAGCAAGTGCAAAATTACCAAGTATTTCTGTAAAAGCACTCTCCTATTGTTGAAAAATCTAATTTCTTTCTAAGTCTCTATCATTGATTTTTTCATACGTAAATTGTTATCGTCCAACATTACTGTAGGACATATGTTTTAAACTAATTTTATATTTACGTGAGTTTTTGACACAAGAAAGAATAGTACTTATAAGACCTATAAGTGCAACTGTAAAATACAGCATTTTTATGTAACAGCTAAGATTTAAAAGTTTCATACACGTGTCCATAAGCCACAGTCTTTGCCGCTTAGCTGTTGAGACCAATTTCATTATCGGACTATGGGTGTTCCAGTAAGAATCGGCCTAAGATAGAGTGTTGTCTCAAGATTTAGTTGCCTTCATTTCTTTCTCAAGACTAACTTTGTACCCAAGTCTTTTTAATTCTGCTGTCAGGTAAACTTTTCGCTTCTTCTCAATCTTGGCTTGCATATATTGAGCACCCAACTCATGGTATCTTGCCCCTGTTCTGAGAATAAGATACGCAGCAGTTAATTGAGAGTGTGCAACAGCAATCAAGGCACGCTTTTTTCCACGTCTGGCACTGATACGGTGGTAACGTTCACTGAAGAATGTGTTCTTGGTACGGGTCGCAGCCCACGCTGCCTCTGTCAGGACAGCCTTTACTTGTTTGTTACCGTGAGTGATTCTTCCGCTTTTTTTACCAGCACTCTCATTATTGCCAGGGCAGATACCTGCCCAAGATGCCAAATGCTTCTCGGACGGGAAAGCTGACATGTCAAGACCAATTTCAGAAACAAGGTCTTCGACTATCTTGGTGTTAAAACCAGGTATCTCCTTCAGTAATTCCAGCACATTGTCATACTTAATAAGCATGTCCTTGATACGCTTGGACAATTCATCAACGAGATCTTGCGTTTGAGCAATGTTCTTACGAATCATCTGAAGCATATATACATGGTGCTCCTCGACAAAGCCTGTGCAAGCCTCCAACAATCCTTGCGGACTAGCCGACAGTTTCTTGTGATAAACACTTTCTATGTCAGCCATTGTTAACTTACGACCTTCGCAAAGCATAACTATCAAAGCCGTTGCTGTAACACCTGAGGTATTGGCAACAACACTTGAAAGCTTAATGTTGCAGTCTTCCAAGACGCGCATCATGCGATTCTTTTCTGTCTCCATTGTCTGGATGAGCTTATTACGATAGCGAGTTAAGTCGCGCAACTGACACTGTTCTTTTGGAGGTATGTAACTTGGTTTTAACAGACCTGCAAGAAGTAACTTGCAAATCCATTCGCTATCCATCTTGTCTGTCTTGTGTCCTGGTACATTCTTGATATGTCGGGTGTTCACTATCCAGACATTTGGAATATCTGCCTCCAAGACACGCATTACTGGTTTCCAATAAACACCGGTACTCTCCATTGCAACATGGGTAATACCATTAGCCAACAGCCATTCTTTCTGTCAAACAACTCGTGAAGGTGTTAAAAGAGCGAGTCTCCTTTTGGATTCCGACACAGTCAATTGTTGCCACCACCACCTTCAAATGGACGTCGATACCGCAGCCTCGCTGGATCAACTGAGGGAATGTAACGTTAGTCATAATTGATCAATGTTGGTTATACGCAACAAAGATAGCATACTATTCCCAATTTACATTCGCTTTGACGTGATTTTTTATCTCATGGATATTTCATTAAACTTTATTTTATAGATAGGATTAGATTCATTGGATTAATACTCTTGCCATCTTTTTTGCATGTAAGATGGAGATGGCTGCCAGTACTACGACCAGTATTGCCAGTTACACCAACTATGATACCAGGATAAACATATTCTCCTTTACGAACCATGATAGAGGATAAATGGCAATAGCTGACATGGTAATTGCCATGCCGCAATGTAACATAGTTGCCAGAACGATTGTCATACCCTACCTTTTCGACAATACCATCCATCATGGCATAGGCAGGTTCGTTCTTCGCACGAAGATCCAAACCGTTGTGCCATGATAGTTTACCTGTAAAAGGGTCACGTCGATAGCCATAAGGGCTGGTGACTTTGATTGATTTCAGTGGATAAGTGATGCTTGAACAGCTGCTTATCCACTGTTTTTGTTTGTTATCCACCGAGTCTGTTTCTTGTTGTGGTAGATTTGCAGTGACGGAATTTACCTGATTGTTTGCAGGAGGCAGAATCTTTGCCTCAACTTTCCTGACTTTGTAACGGCACACGTTGTCGCTGATGGTATTGAACTGCGCCTTCGCATTCGATACCGCCAGACAACTTATTACCCATAATGCCACTATTTTCCTTTTCATGGTGCAAAGTTAGAGAAAGAAATCAAGAGTGATACACGATGCTGTAAAAGTATAACATAAAATAAGATTAAAGTATGATTGAGAGTATGAAGTGATGATATAATCATAATAAAACGGAAAAGATTGGGCTGAAGAACGTAGGCTTTCTTGTATTCATTACTCTTGGGCTATCTTTGCATGGCTATATGCAAAGTATCATTCAAAATATAATCAGAATATGAAAAGAAACTCATTTGAAGAAAGCGAAGTGCCATATCAGACACTCGCTAAGTTTGGACTCACCCACGAGATGATTGAAGACCTTCCGATGCATGTCTTGGATGACATCAGCAATGGTCGTCCATCGCCAGTGTTGCCTGTGAGCATGGAGGTAAACGAAGGATATAGTATCAAGAGCAGAACCCGATTTGCCTTGGTAAGAATGGCAGACGGAAATGTGGATGTGATGTTCTATCCTGTGTTGAAGTACGCCCCATTGGACAAATTCACCAAGGAGCAGCAGGAACTGTTGAAGCAGGGCAAGGCAGTTGTGGCAAATGTGAATATTCACGATGGCAATCCTATCAGGGCATTCGTGCAGATTGACGGAGAGACCAACCAGGTTATGGCAGTGCCGACACCAGTGATTGGTAGAAACTTGCAGGTGCTATCTGACGAACTCTG